>Ga0209579_10000115_pt1 | contig 138967 bp, 140 predicted proteins | sample Coa_R1_2_FD_187152 | JGI IMG/M metagenome (GOLD analysis project Ga0209579, IMG submission 187152) | Surface soil microbial communities from Centralia Pennsylvania, which are recovering from an underground coalmine fire - Coalmine... | ecosystem: Environmental > Terrestrial > Soil >... | reverse complement strand
CTCGGGAGCGCGAACCAGTCGTTCGTCACAGCAGCCTCCTCACGCCCCTTGCACGCGTAGTCGCCACGAAGCGAATGGTTCACGTAGCCGACTACGCTGAGGAGCCTGCTTACAAGCAGCGCGACCCGATGGCCATCAGAATGGTCGAAGTCGCCGGAGCGCGCACCATAATCGTAGTTCCAATGCTCAAGGAAAATGAACTAATTGGTACACTCCACATCTATCGCGGCGAGGTGCGCCCGTTCACCGACAAGCAAATTGCGCTGGTGCAGAACTTCGCCGCCCAGGCCGTCATCGCCATCGAGAATACGCGGCTGCTCAACGAATTACGCCGGCGCACCGATGATCTCTCGGAATCCTTAGAGCAACAGACTGCGACCTCCGAGGTACTGCGAGTCATCAGCTCATCACCGGGGCAACTTGAGCCAGTGTTCCAGTCGATGCTGGAGAACGCCACCCGCATCTGCAATGCGAAGTTCGGCATTCTAAACCTTTACGACGGCGCCATGCTTCGCGTTGTGGCGGAAGTCGGTGTATCGCCAGAACTTGCCAAGTTTCATCGCGACCGCGGTCCGTATTTGCCGGACCCAGCCACCCCGCTTGGACGCCTCTTCAGCATCAAAGAGGTGATACACACGGTGGACCAATCTCTTATTTCGAACCCCAGTCCATCGGCAAGGCTGAGCGGGGCGCGATCACACCTCGCTGTCCCGATGCTCAAAGACGACGAGCTTGTGGGTGCCATCGCGATATACCGAACGGAAGTCGCCCCATTTACCAACAAGCAGATCGACCTATTACGGAATTTTGCCGCCCAGGCCGTGATCGCGATTGAAAATACGCGGTTGCTTAGTGAATTGCGGCAGCGCACTGATGATTTGAGCAAGTCGTTAGATGATTTGCGGTCCGCCCAAGACCGATTGGTTCAAACCCAAAAACTCGCGTCGCTTGGACAATTGACCGCTGGCATCGCCCACGAGATCAAGAACCCGCTCAATTTCGTGAACAACTTCTCCGGCGTCTCGGTCGAGCTGATCGATGAATTGCAGGAGACGCTTGGTCGGGTGAATGCCGATGACAAAACCCGCAACGAAATCGCTGAATTGGCAGATACCCTGCGCGACAACCTCGGCAAGATCGTGCAGCACGGCAAGCGCGCCGATTCTATCGTCAAGAACATGCTGCTGCATTCGCGAGAAGGCTCGGGGGAGCACCGAACCGTAGATATCAATTCACTCGTCGAGGAAAGCCTCAATCTTGCCTATCACGGAGCACGTGCCGAGACGCAGGGGTTCAACGTGAAGTTGGAGCGCTCCTATGACCCCACGGCCGGTGAGATCGATGTTTTTCCCCAAGAAATCACCCGGGTACTCTTGAACCTGATCTCAAATGGCTTCTACGCAGCGACCAAGCGCCAGGGGCAGGAAAGCGGTAGCGGTTTCGAGCCGACCATTACGGCTGTGACTAAAAGTCTCGGCGACCACGTGGAGATCAGGATACGCGACAATGGTATCGGCGTTCTGCCTGAGGTTCGGGAAAAGATGTTCAACCCGTTCTTCACGACAAAGCCTGCCGGTGAAGGCACCGGGCTGGGTCTTTCCATCAGCCATGACATCATCGTCAAGCAGCATGGCGGGTCTATAGAGGTCGATACCAAGCCCGGCGAGTTCACCGAATTTCGGATTGTTCTGCCCCGCAAAGGGGCGTCCCTCGGCAAATCGGGAGATCATGCGTGAATCTGCTCATTCTCGTGGTCGATGACGAGCCGGACGTGGAGGTTCTGTTCCGCCAGCAGTTCCGACGCGACCTTCGAGCTGGGCGGTTTGTGATGGAGTTTGCGCAATCTGCTCCAGCGGCATTGCAGCGCATTAGCGACGCGCAAGGCGTCTCACTGATCCTGATCCTGTCGGACATCAACATGCCGGGGATGACTGGCCTTGAACTTCTGCCCAAGGCCAAGGCTATGCGGCCGGACGTGCCATTCATCATGATCACCGCCTATGGCGACGCGGAGACTAAACGAAGGGCGCTACAGGATGGAGCGGAAGCGCTCCTGACCAAGCCAATCGACTTCGGGACGCTGCGCAGCGAAATCGATATGCGGATTGAACGCGCGCCCTCTGGATTGTGACAATTTTGGATGCCAAAATAACTTTGGGGCGCGACGGAGGGAGTCGTGACGAAAACACCTTCATCGATATTTCTGATCATCGCTGTAATGCTCGCCGTTTTTGGCGACATGGCCATTGCGGCGCAGGACAAGTACACGCTGAAATTAGGCAAGCTCGCGTTCTCTGATTTCAGGGGATACGAAAACTGGCAGGATGTCGCAGTCAGCCAGACCGAAAAACAGTTGAAAGTGATCGTTGCGAACGACGTGATGATGAAGGCGTATAGGCGAGGACTTCCCGCCGATGGCAAGATTTTTCCTGAGGGGTCCAAGATTGTGAAGATCGAGTGGTCATTCAAAAAGAACCCTGTATCTCCTTATTCCGTGCAGGTGCCGGACACCCTGGCAGCCGTCGACGTGATCGAAAAAGATTCCAAGAGATTCCCGGATACGCACGGATGGGCATACGCCAATTTTATCTATGATGCTGCGTCTGACACTTTTGCGCCGGAGGGGACTGAGCCTAATTGCGGCTACTCGTGCCACACGACGGTAGCGGCGAATGATTATATTTTCACGCACTACCCCAAACGGTAAACGAAAGCGGACATTGACTGTCGCGCCCATTCGGCGACGATCCGGCCATGGGCTTCAATAAGCGCAAGATGGAGGACGTCTGGCCGAAATATCCCGGATCACTCTGGCTTGATGCTCGCAAACTTGATCACCTTCGCCCACTTCTCTACCTCGGCCGTAATAAAGGTCTGACACTCAGACGGGCTCATCGGCATCGGCGTGATACCCAGGTCCGCAAGCCGCGCCTGCAATGCCGGCTCGGCCAAAGCGGCAATCACTTCCTTATTGAGCGCGTCGACAATCTCGGTCGGCAAATGCTTTGGTGCTCCAAGTCCCTGCCAGGTGCGGGCCTCGAATCCCGGAATGAACTCGCCCAAGGTCGGCACGTCCGGCAGCGCATTTGCGCGCGCCGCCGTCGAAACCGCCAAAGCCCGTAATGTTCCGGCTTTGACGTAACCGAGACAGGATTGGATCGGCTCGAATGCAACCTGAACATGGCCAGCGATAAGATCGACCAATTCAGGTGCCGAGCCATGGTAGGGCACGTGCACCATGTCGACCCCGGCCATCATCTTGAACATTTCGCCGATGGTCTGCTGCGGCGTGCCGCTGCCGGCCGAGCCCATATTGATCTTGCCCGGATTGGCCTTTGCGTAGGCGATGAACGCGGGAACACTCTGCGCCGGCACGCCCGGGTTCACCAGCATAACCGCCGGTCCGTAGGCAATGCCGGCAACGAACAAGATGTCGCGCAGGAAATCGTAGTTCAGGTTGTCGTAAAGCGATGCGTTGATTGAATTGACGGTAGCCAGTTCCATAACCGTGTAACCGTCGGGAATTTCAGTTTGATCTTGATTTCCGAAAAGTCGGAGGACAGGCGAACGCGAGCACACATCAGCGCAATATAGTCTGCGAGGACCCGCGCGCCCATGCTGGTGCGCAAAATCTGCAAAGCAACCATCCCCTTCGGATGGCCTCTTCCGCACCGCAAGTTTAGTTACCGTTCCCGAGCGGCGTAGTGTAGGGGACCGGAGGCGGGTCATTGCTGCCCCCAAAGCTACGAAGACCAAACTGTCCCGTCTGGCCACCCTGAATGCTAAAGTGAAGGCCGGGACTATTAGGATCAGACTTGTTTGTGCTGTCGTCCGACTTGGTTTTGCCGTCCAGAGGGCCGTAGTCAAAGTTATAGTTGCCGTTAGGCGCAATCGTTTGCTGGCTAAATGCCAAAGCAGCGGCAGTGGTGAGCACGACTATGGCCCCTGCGATCAAGGGAGTAGCCGCGAGCTGAAACTGCTTGAACATGATCATCCCCAATCAACGGCTGCTGAATCTCAGCTAGAGGCTAAGGCCGCCACCTGCTGATCGTCAAGGCAATCCCAGAAAACGCGCGCGTGCCACTAATCTCTTGCTCAGACCGCCCGCTAAATCACCAGGTCGCGCGGCTTGCCGTCGCTTCTGCGCATGGGGCAGGCGGTGAAAGGGACGCCGCCTCGGAGTACTACAAGCCGGCCCTGATAGCGGGCGGCCTGCTCGTCATAGAGCCGCGTGGCATCTTCAATCGTGGCGGCCCGGCCAAGCTCGCGCTCGATGCCGTCGACCAGGCGACCGGTGGCATACAGATCCATGCGATAACGGCCCGGCACAGGGGGCGGCGGTGGAGCAATGACAACGCTCAGCCGCGGCAGCGTGGCGCGGCGCATTGGAAAGGTATCGAGGATGTTGCCGCCGCAGATCAGTTCGACGGCGAGCTCGGTTGCGTCATCGCCGGCCAACTGCTCGCATTCACCGCGCGCTACATCGAAACGCAGCCGCGAGAGTTCGGGGCTCGGCAGATCGTAGTTGCGAACCGTGACCAGCTCGCCGCTTTGATCATCAGCGGCGCAGACATGGACGCCTAGCCGGATCGGTCTATAGCGGCGATACGGATCGACGTTTGCGTTCATGTCGCAGATTGGACGCCGAGTCGGCACCAAAGGCCAGCCGCTAGGGGTAGTAGCAAAACAAAAGGGGACGCCGACAGGTCACCTTGGTCGGCAGGAAAATGAATATCGCTCACCGGGCGCCAGATTGGCGTGGCTCTTAGCCTGCTGCCCGGCGACACTGCACTCTTGCTGTGAGGAGAACGTACGCCCGGTATCTACGGTGTGAACGTGGCCATTCAGAACGAAGTGTAAAATTAACACAAAACTCATCAGCGCTTATCCCTGAACATGACGCCGAACACCGGCCACTACTCTGCGCGGATGCCGCGGGCTTTGTGCTGGACGCGGGCGCCGCCATCGCTGCGGGCTTTGCTTTTGCACCGGGATTTGGCGACCGTCGACGAACAATCGATAGCCCTTTCCTTGGCACTCACCGCATACAGCACCGTGTCGCAAACCAGAGCCATGGCACGCCTCGCAAGGCGCAGGCAGTTTTTCGTTCATTTGATTAGTCGATCTCAAATAAGGGCGCCCGGGGGGATGACTGCCAACGTTTGTGCGCGAAATAAGTTGCCAAAAGGTTTGGCGTGCTCGAGGTCGGGAGAGAGCCCGTACGGGACGGGCGGTAGGACCCAGTACGATTGTTTCGGTTCTGACAGGGCCGCAGTCGACACATTCGAACTTGTGAAGGGCGAGGTCGCGGCGAGTCGGGTGTGGCTCGATAACGGACTGCATTACCGAATTGCGGCATATCGGGCAGGTGTCATCAACAAATAGTGTCAAAGACATAATGAGCGCCCTTCGCGCTAGGCGAGAACGTCGAGATTATTGGATCGATTGTAGTGGTCAACCATCGGATGTGGACAAGTGGAAAACCCAACTAAGCGATTTTCACTCCGGCCAAAAAGGTCTCGACGGAGTCTCGGAAGGGTCGTTCGCCGACCTCCTGCGGCTATCGCCAACAAGCATCGCCGATGAATTGTACGAAGAACATAGACGGCGCGTGTTAGGCGAATGAACGAAGCCGCCAACTGAATGGGTCGATGCCCCCCTTGAGAGGCCTAGAAGGGCACGGAGTGAATCGTTTCTCCGGCCTCGTCCAGTACACGCAAGGCTGCTTCCGGCGGGTAGTTGCCGCCACCTTCCTTCAATTCGCGGACGATCTGGCGGGCGTATTCTCGCGCCGCATAAGGCCCCGGCAGAGCCGTGCCGAAAGGATGTCGCACTTCTGATTTTCAGCGTGTATTTCGAAGCGATAGCGTGGCACGGGGTCTTTTTCCGGTTCGTAATATGATCGAAGGCAGCGGACACCAGCAGACGAGGCCGCCAACCGAGGAGGTCCCTTCGACGCTCTATGCTGACAATTCAGGCGACGGCTTCCCCCGCTTGAGAGAGATGACCTTTGTCTTTACTGGGCCGCAGTCCGCACACGCAAAATTTTGGAGCGTAAGGTCCGCGTTAGTCGGGTGTAGCTCGACAACTGCCCGCATTGTCGACTTGCGGCACCTCGGGCATGCGTCTTCGCAATACGAAGTGAAAGCCATGTGAGTTTCCTTTCGCGTTAGGCGAACAGAGGACACTCATGGGAATCAAACAATACCATACCTCCTTGGCGGTTGCTGACTGTTCAAAACTGCTCACCCTACGATTACGTCGCCGCGTTCGATCTCATCTCGATTGCGGCGCCCGGAGACGGCCGCCTCGTGGTGACGCGCAATCCCGCCGGTGCCGCCCTTGGCGTGCCCGTGACGGCGCACCACGTCGCCCTCCAGACTGGCCGGGGCGTCGGCGAGGATCGGAGTTGGCTCGCCCGAGGCGCATCGTGCGGGCTTCGGCGTATGATTATATGGACCGGTTACGCCGCCAAGCTCTAGTGAGGTTTGAGTAGGCGGTTATTGCGAGGGGAAGAGCACTCTCAAAACGGGAGATAGAGTGGTAAAGTGCGAGAGGTGCGGCGAGACTTGAATCAAGCCGTCATAGTTCGTCCAAGTTCGCCGGCACTACACATAATCAACTGATCGCGCGCCTTCGAAAGAGAAACCGAAGACGAGAAAGCGGCCTTTTAATTGAACGAGCGCTCGACCAATGAGGGTTCACACGCGCGCGTCCGTGCGGGCTTAAGTCATGCAACGCTTGAAGATGTTCGCCCGCGCCGGCTCGGCGATCGGACTGAATGCCGGGTCGCAGCCAACCGGCGGCCGCTTCGCCGATGCGGAGGAAATCCGGGTCGACGACGTCTTGTTCGGCTGCCGATGCGGCAATGCGGTGGCCTCCGGTAACCGGTCTCCCTTTTGGGTGCGATTAACCGAGACCATAACTCGTTCGTCACCTCGCGTGATTGCGGGATAGGTCACCGCGCCAACTCCGCCCGCGATGAAGCAGCTTAGAATCACAGTCCCGAGCGTTTCCTTTAGACCGACTGCGAGCATCCTGCGCATCGAGTTTTCTCGCTGATGGGTGTGTGCCTAGCGGTGCAGCGGTTTCGCGGCAGAGCGATCGATACCGATAACGCGAACGACGCGGGCATTGCCATCGACCTGGCGGTTATCGCTCAGGCAGGACCGCTCGTAATAGGGCCAGCTTTGCGCGCAGGCGGTCTTTCCACTCGGGAAAACGTTGCGAGTATCCTCTCCCAGGGAATTGCGGATGCCGGCGGTGGCCCGCTCAGATATCTGAGCGGGCATATTGGCGGTGGCGGCGATCGATGCGCTCCGATCGATCGGTTGTGACGCTTGGGCTGTCACTTCGGGAGAAAATTCCGGTACAAGAGTAACGATGACAGCGGAGCAGGCTAACGCTGCGATAATAGCCGTAATCTGCCTGAACATATCGACCTCCCTCTTGCCGATTGTCGACCGCGGATGCGCCCTTCTCAGTAGACACTCGCCGCGTGGGTGAGACCTGATATTGCTTGCATCGGAGCCGGATTAGCCGCTGCAGTTTGCGCGAAGCGATGCTGTTCCATCGGCAGGACAATGACCTTGGTGCCAACGCGTGTGCGGCCATAGAGGTCGATCACGTCATCGTTCACCATGCGGATACACCCGCTCGACACCTGCTTGCCGATCGTGTCCGGCGCGTTGGTGCCGTGAATGCGGTATACTGTGCCGCCGAGATACATGGCGCGGGCGCCAAGCGGATTGCCGGGACCGCCTGCCATAAAGCGTGGCAGGTAAGGCTGTCGCTGCAGCATGTCGGAGGGCGGAATCCAGTCGGGCCATTCCGACTTGCGCTCGATCGACTTGACACCTGACCACGTAAAGCCCTCGCGGCCGATGCCAATCCCGTAGCGGATCGCCTTTCCGCCGCCGAGCACGAAATAAAGATAGGTGTTTGGCGTATCGACGATCACCGTGCCAGGCTCCTCCGTAGTCGAGTAGTCGACCACCTGGCGGCGCAGCCGGGCCGGCGTTTCGGTCGCAGCCCCGGTTTCGTTCTGCGCGCCGTCGCGATAGGTCGAGCCAGAGTTTTGGTTCATCGACATGGCCAGTACCTGCGACTGCGCGGTGGTGGTCCACAGTGCGACCCCGGCTAGCACCAACGCTGTTCCGGCGCCTCGCATAAGCTGATTGATGTTCGACATGACGATACCCTTCCCCGATTGGACGCTCTCGCGTCGGTTGCTCACTGATAGGTCCGATCGACGCCTGCTTGCCGAAGCAGCTTTGACATCTGCCTGCGCGCGTGGAACGCACGCGTCTTCACGGTGTTGCATGGCACGCCGACGATCTCAGCCACTTCGGTTACCGACTTGTCGTGGTAGTAGACGAGGTCGATGATCTCGCGGTGATCGCGCGACAGATGGCTCATGCACTCGCGCAGGATGGCGACACGATCGAGTTTCTGCACGGCGATTTCCGGATCGTCGGCCGTATCCGGAATCACTTCCGCCGCGGCATCGTCGAGCGCTTCATCCTTGCGCCGGCGCAGCGAAGACAGCGCCTTGAACCGCGCAATAGCCAGAATCCAGGTTAAGACCTGGCTGTTACCTTCAAATCGGTCGGCATCGCGCCATACATCGACAAACACTTCGTTGACCAGATCTTCGGCGAGAGCCTCATTGCCCACGAGCCGCAACACAAAGCGGTAGACGCGCGTGTTGTGCCGCGTGAACAGGACTCGCATTGCTAGTTTATCGCCCTGAGCGATGCGGCCGAGTATTTCAGGATCGCTGCCCTGCTGCGCCGGCGCTGGCGGCTGCTTCCTCAAAGCTTTCCGAAGTACCAGTACGCTTTCCATCTTCGCCACCCGTCCCCGAACTTTCGCGATGGGGGCATGGTTAAGAAGTTGTTAACGATCGCTCTACTGTACGAAGGGAGCGGTGCCACATCGAAAGGGATCGGGAGGGCGATACGAAGGTTTAGGGCGGCGGCTATCTCCGCCATCCCCGGAAGCCAGCGGGCCAAATAAAAATGGTGACCGTCCAGGCCGCGAACCCGCTGTGGCGGCGGGCTTTTTGCGCCTCGCCAATGCCAGCGATTTTTGCAAATATATCCCGTGGTTTTGGCCGGGCATGTGCATGCAGAATCATTGGGGACAATCCAAGAGACCCGGCGGCTGGGCGTTGAGCCCGCTGCGGCGACGGGCGGGTTGGTAGCCGGGCCATGAAGGAGCAGCCCGAAACCCAACCAATCGTTTATGTGGTCGACGACGAGGCGTCTTTGCGCGACGCGATCAAGAGCCTGTTGCGTTCAGTCGGCCTGCGCGTTGAGGCATTCGGATCGGGCGCCGACTTTCTGAAGGTCAAACTTTCAGATGCGGCGGCCTGCCTTGTGCTCGATATCCGGCTGCCCGGCGTGAGCGGGCTCGACTTTCAATCGGAACTTGCCAAGGCGGGTATCCACATTCCGATCATTTTCATCACCGGCCACGGCGACATCCCGATGACCGTGCGTGCCATGAAGGCCGGGGCCGTAGAGTTTCTCACCAAGCCCTTCCGCGACCAAGACCTGCTCGACGCCATACAGATTGCGCTCGAACGCGACCGCACGCGCCGAACGCAGGACAATTCAGTCCGCGAAGTGCGGACTCGTTTCGACGGTCTGACCCCTCGCGAGCAGGAAGTGATCGGTTTCGTTACGGCCGGTCTGATGAACAAGCAAATTGCGGCTGAGCTCGGCGTCAGCGAAATCACAGTGAAGGTGCATCGCGGCAACGTCATGAAGAAGATGGGCGCACGATCGCTGGCCGATCTCGTGAGAATGGCAGACGCGCTGGGAATTCGGCATACGAAGCCGTAGCCGGTCTAAACCTTCGTATAGTCAGTCCTACCCCTTATCACCAATAAGTCGTCCCAACGTTCACTAGTGCGTTCGGTCCAGCGCGGTTCAGATGCTTGGCAACGCCGGTGAGGATTGGACAATCCTCAATATCGGCGGCCGCAGAGACTGCCAGGACTCGGGAGAGCTCAATGAACCACTCGATCGCAACCGCCGATAGAAATACTCATCTCAAGATCGTTGCGTTGGCTCTCGTTGCCGCGATCGCGGTCGTCGTCGTCGGCTTCAGCGCTCGTGTCGACAATACAGCCCGTGGTGACAGCAGGGGACTTGTCGTCAAGGCCGGGACTGCCACCCAATTTACAACGCGCTCCGGGATCGAGATTCGTTGAACCTCGATCGGTGCCAAGACTTTTTTGAAAGGGTCGACCAAATCACGGCCAAGATTGTGAATTGAGGGTCACTTGAGCCGTATTTCCAAACTAAGGACGGGTTCGTACCTTATTTCGGGTCGATAAGTCTCATTCTTCGCTTGGCCCAAAGGTGTCGGCTATCCTATGTTACGCAACCGCAATCCCTCGGAATCCAAGAGCGACGCAATTGCAGCAGGTGCCGGTGATCTCGATTGTCGACGACGATGAATCCGTCAGGGAAGCCACAAAATCCCTTGTCCGGTCACTCGGCTATAAAGCAATGACGTTCGGTTCGGCCGAGGAATTTCTTAATTCGGCGCATTTGACGACGACGGCGTGCCTCATCACCGACGTCCAGATGCCCGGGTTAAGCGGGGTCGAGTTACAGGATCGCTTGATTGCCGATGGCCATCACATGCCGGTAATATTTGTTACCGCTTTTCCGGACGAGAGGCTGCAAGGACGCGTGCTCAAAAGTGGCGCAATTGGATACTTGCCCAAGCCTTTCAATGAAGACCGTTTGATCGAATGCATCGATGCGGCGTTGACGGGCCCGAACGGCCGAAACGCCGAGCACTAGCAGCCTGTTTCGGGCGGCACCATCGCACTGCCTTACCGTGGAACGTCGCGTCGCACCCGCGGCACGGGTGATCGCGATCGTCGAGTGGGTTTTCGCCGCCGGTAGAATCAGGACTGATCAATTGCTGCGAGCAGCGCCGGACGCCGCCGTCGGCAACTTGGCGCAAAAAATCGACCCATGGGGGCTGCGCGACGAGGCCCACAGCTGACCGCCGTGAGACTCGATGATCGATCGGCAAATCGACAACCCCATGCCCATGCCATGCGCCTTCGTTGTGAAGAACGCTTCAAAGATCCGGTCCATATGGTTCGGATCAATTCCAGCACCAGTGTCTTCCAGCGTTATGAGCACATTTTCGGATCCGTCAGCTTCGGATCGGACAGTCAGGACGCGCTCACGATCAGTCACTGAATTCATCGCATCGACGGCGTTCATGACCAGATTGAGAATCACCTGTTGCAGCTGCGTCTGCTCGGCGAGCACCGGCGGCAGCTCGTCGCGTAACTCAGCTTGCAGCGAGACCTGATGACTATCCAGTTCGCCGTGAACGACGGCGAGAACCTCACTGATGAGCTCGTTCACACTCAATGGGCTCCTTTCGTCGGCATCCTTCCGGAACATCGAGCGAATACCGGCAATCACCGCGCCAGCTCGGTGCCCGTCATCGACGATTCGCTTCAAGAGCAAGCGCACTTCGTCGATATCGGGTTCCGGTCTGGCAAGCCATCGCAATCCGGCATTGGCGTTCGTCACCACGGCGGCGAGCGGTTGATTGACCTCGTGCGCAATTGAGGCGGTCATCGCTCCCATCGTGATATGCCGGCTTACTTCCGCAAGTTCCCGGCGCGAAGTCCGCAATTGATCCGCCGTATTCTTGAGATCTGTAACATCCCGGACGACCGCGTATATGTGACCCTCCTCGGCCACGGCCTTCCACGACAACCAGCGATATGAACCATGCCGGTCGCGAACGCGGTTCTCGAATTGCCGGGTATTTTGGCCCTCGGCGATGCGAAGCAATTGCGCCCGCGATTTCGACCGGTCGTCTGGATGGACGAGCCACTCGGACGTCTTGTTGAGGAGGTCTCCCTCGGACCACCCTAGCGTTGCATTCCAAGCCGGGTTGACCGCGATAAATTTGCCTTCCATGTCGGCGACCACGAGCAGATCCTGCGACACGTTCCAGATGCGGGCGCGCTCTTGTGCCTCCGCCTCGACGCGCTGTTCCAATGTTTCGTTCAGATGGCGCAGGGCCTGCTCAGCCTCGATCTGTTCGGTTACGTCGGTGAGCGTACCGAACCAGCGAACGAGTTCACCGCTTTCATTTCGGATAGGCAGTGCGCGGGACAGAAACCATCGGTACACGCCGTCCCGGCGCCGAAGCGGAAACATGTCTTCCCATGGTGAGCCGGTCTCAAAGCACTGACGAATGCTATTGACGACGCGGTCGACATGGTCGGGGTGGTGCACTTTCTGCCATCCCCAGCCTTGCATTTCCTCAAGCGTCGTCCCGGCGTAGTCGTGCCACCGCTTGTTGTACCAATAGGTCGAACCCTGCGCGTCCGCCGTCCAGGCGAATTGGCTCATGTTGTCGGCAAGCTCGCGAAACCTGCTCTCGCTGGCGGCAAGCGCCGCTTCCGCTCTTTTACGCTCGGTGATTTCTTCCGCCACGACGTTAACGCCAAGGATGGCGTTGTCGGCAGCCCTGAGAGGATACCAGTTGGTAATCCAAACCCGGTCTGCGTTGCCACCGTCAGGCCGCTGACCGTTGACTTCGACACCTATGATTGGCTCTCCGGTCCGCAATATCGCCTGAACGACATTCTCGACCTGGTCGGCCACTTGCGGGACCGTATCGCGCACCGTCCGTCCAATATGGTCGGCGACTGAAATCCCGCAGATTTCCGTCAAATGCCGGTTGATCTGGAGATACCGACAATCGGGCGTGAGAAACGCAAGACCAATCGGTGCGGTTTCGTAGAGAAGCTTCAATTCAGGCGTCCGCGCCTCGCTCGCCTTGAGCGCAGCCTCGTGCTGACGGCGCTCGGAAAACAAAGCAGCAAGTACATACGAGCACAGCGAAACAGCCAAAATGCCGGCTTGAGCCACCAGGATGCGCTCGCCGATCGGGAAGCCCGCCTCACCGAAAATGCCGATTCCGAACGTTGTTGTCCAAACGATCGTAAGAGCGACGATGAACGCGGCCGCGGCACAAAAAACCGGCTGGCAGCGGGCCGCAAGCCATAACAGCATCGGAAATAGCAACGCGATGGGCACTACAGTTGCCCACGGCTCACGCGGCAGGAAAATGAGAAGTCCGCTCGCCGCACCCAGCGTTGCGAGGCCCGCGATTCCGTCGACGATTTCGCGGCGCGGCGGTGGATCACGCGTTGCCGAGCTGAGCCCGATCAGCAGCGGTGCGAACGTGATGATACCGAGCGCGTCGGATGTGAACCAATGATGCCAAATGGTCAGGATCGGCGCGGTCGAGGAGTGGAAGAACACATAGCCGGCCGTGCCGCCAATTCCTGATACTGCGGCCCCGACGATCGCTGCTGCAAGCAGACCGAGCACGTGGCGCAGCCTGCCAAGGCTGAACGACGAGCCGAAGTAGAACTCGAGTATGCCCGCCGTGAGCACGGCTTCACCGGCATTGCAGAGGGCGAAGACGATGGCGCTCCAGATCGTCCGATCGCCCAAGAGATTTGCCGCGATGGTTGCCGCCATTGCGCCGACTGCCACCGGCAATCGTGCGCTGGGGCCAAGCGCGATCAAGACGCCGGCCGCGACACCCGCAGCAGGCCAGAATACCGCCACGCCGTCTGGTTTGGTCAGTAGAGCAAGGCTCAGCCGTGCCGCCAAGAAATAGGCGATACCCACCGCGACCGAGAGTCCGATCGAGGTAACCCACCGCCTGGCCGGTTCCGGGACTGCTGACACCTAAGGTTCGACCGGTTTTTGCAACTTTAATGCATGATACTTGAGCGTATCCACCAGACGGCTTCCCGTCATTTTAGATTGGTCCGCGTGGGCTGGGCGTATAACATCCGAACAGCCGCTTCGATGGCTCGTGGGTCAGATTATATACTGCGGTGATGGCGAGTTCATGCGGTAACTGAAGCCGAGAGAACAGCGCCACAGGTTCGCCACAGATATACCCGTCTAAATCGCGAACATTCGTCAACAAGCGCGGCAAAAAACCACAATAACTCAAGGGGGCACGAGGACGCGGTCTCGTTCGGGACGAGGGGGTCGCAGGTTCAAATCCTGCCACTCCGACCAGATTTTTCAAAGGGTCAAGCGCTTTCGCCCCAGAAACCGCCCCAGTTTCGGACACCCTATCGAACAGTTTGGTAGAAAACGCTGGTGAAGTGACAACTTCATCCATCTGGCGGTTTTCGTCATGCGCAAACCAAAGCGCAGAAGACCAGCTACGGGAAGGGCATCCCGGTCCATGTTAGATTCCAAAAGCCGCTAATCAGAGCGGCAGATGAATGGCTAGACTCGCACCCTGGCGCGCGCGCACGCGCGGATGCAGTACGCAAATTAGTGGAGATCGCGCTGGCGACCACTACCGATGCGCAAACGCTCTCTGATCGGATCGAAGTTCGGACCTAAGTTCGGATCTTAATGTGCAAATGGCCCCCCAAGACATTCAGCAGCAAAATTTCAATATGTTCGGCTACCGCGTTTGGGCCAATCTTGAAGGTGCCGGGATTACCGCACGCATTACGAATTTTCAGGCATTCTTGTAATTTTTTTGACATTTTTGCCGATCACCGAGACCGTGGTAATACGATCACGCCGACAGCGAGTACCAAGATGTTCAACGGTGCGATCCATCTTGGTCACAGCTTCTTCCGCCCCGGTCCGCCCGACTCAGCTATCGGGGGGCTGTAAAAAACACAGAATAATTTTGGTTCTCGGCGCAGTGCAGACGACGGCCTGGCCGGTAGGATTCTCTATTTTCGACAGTACGCGGTCCCACGGCACGGTGACCCACGAATTGTCGATGAGCGTTTCGTAGCCGTTGGTGGTGTGACGTGATATCGTCCGTCGACAGTCTGCTATTGCGCAGCAAGCGGTGCCATCGGGCGCCGAAAGGCTCTTAAACCACGGTGCCAGTGACGGATCGCTATTTGAAGGGGGTGCCGCAAAAACACCAGCGAGAGAGGTCATGTATATCGTACCTAGGAAAATTACGTTTCGCATTGGACAATGCTGCCCCGGTTTCGGAAGGCATGGACCTGCGTTGAGTCGCGTCGCTCAGAACCAGCATCCCTGCACACCGCAAATGATCGCAATTGACGTGGCAAGCAAACCAATCCCACTGAACAGCGCGACCGCATAAAACTCATCGTTGAAAATTCCCAATAGGTTTGGGTTGTGACCGGTATTCACGCGACGCCAAACAACGGGAAGATTCGTCGGCATACTCCGCTCCTTGCGCTCATGTTTCTGCGATTGCGGCCGGCGTGCCGCGTAACATCTGCCTGGCCCGGAGAGGCCGTCAGCAACGACGCCGTTCATGGTGGATTCTCGAAAGGCGGAAAAATCTCAGGTCGTATATTGCGCTGGTTGCGATCTGCAACCTTGGAAAAGAATCGGGAGCGGCAGCCAAACGCCACGCAGTTGACGTACGTTTCAGGCTGTCAGACCATCTAGCCTGTCCAACCTACGTAGGGGACTTAGCAAAATTAAGCACCTCTTCAATTGGAGGGGGCGCACCGAAAGTTCTTTCAAGCGAACGGAATTCGTATAAAAAATCAATTGTACCGGGGGCAGACAATGGATTTGAGCGACGCGGCGGCCTTCATCGAAGGTCTCGCCAGCCACAATTCTTCACGCGATGTCGGCGCAGCATTCGCAAACTGGATCTCGCCCGGTGGATACCTTGCCGTTTCCTGCGGTGAGTCTCGCGACACGCCTGCCGGCCGCACCTGGGAGTTCTTCTTCAATACCTGGCCGACCGAATGGCTACTGCAATATCAAAAGAACGACTACGTCAGGCATGATCTGGCACCCACGATCGCACGCATTTCAGTGCACCCTTTCACGTGGCGCGAGGCCATGCTGGGAAAGGAGCAATCACCAGCGCAGATTGATTTTAATAAATGGGTCGCAAGTCTTGGCGTCGTCGATGGTTTCGCGGTGCCGATCCACTATCCGGGGGGAGACTTTGGGCTTTGCGTCAGCGTGGCGGATCACCCCATCGAGGACCCCAATGAGCGATGGGCGCTGCACACGGCGTCGCTGTACGCCCATCAGCGCTGTCGCATGCTTGGCGGCCTGACCGAGGCGAGTTCGGTAAAGTCCTCTTTGACGTCTCGCGAACTAGAGTGCCTGCGGTGGGTATTGAAGGGTAAGTCCGACACGGACATGGCGAAGATTCTGGGCATTTCCCACACGACGGTTCATTTTCACATCGAGCAAGTGAAGAGAAAGCTCGGCGTGAAGACACGGACGCAGGCCGCCGCGACGATCATCACACTCGGCTATCTATAGACTTGGAATAGCACATACGAAGGCGGCCTCTCAGCACCGCTGAGATGGGCCATCGGCGCAGGGTGCCGAAAGTCCCATTTATCGGCGCCGCCTTAACAATTTCAACAGCCGCTGCCAAAGCGTTGATCGAAAACAAATCAGCGCCGCCACGTCCTGCCATGCGGCAGTTCGTGGGTCGGCGCTGTTTTGCCCTAGTGCCGGGCGCCTGATGACAGCGCCAGGTTTTTTCCTGGGAAGAGCGTCGGCCGCTGGCCGAAAATTAAAGCGCGTTCTGGAGGGTAGTGAAAACGGTGACCAGCTTGTTGCCGACATTGTTGACGCCCGGGATGATCGCCACCGAGATGCCCGAAGCGATAAGGCCGTATTCGATTGCCGCCGCGCCTGACTGGTCTTTCACGAAACGCTTGATCAGATTAATCATTGGGTGCCTCTGTTTGTTTGCCGCCTGAGGCACGATCAAATAGCAGAAAGTTTTATGTAAATAAATCGGTATCGCCGTTAAGAGTGAACGGCAAAACAGTAACCCTATGATTTTGAGACTGCGATCCGGAGGAATTTAATTGTCCAAAAGGATCATTGTCCAACAAAAAGTCCTGACCACGATTCGATTTAACCGGATCGGACAGTGGCCTAGATCCCGAGATAACGGTGTTGAATGTCGGCAGCGCGCGCCAATTCCGCGGAATTTCCTGTCCACACGACGCGGCCGCGTTCGATGATGGTGTGGCGATCGGCAATGCGCGTAAGCGCATCGACATTCTTGTCGATCACCAGGATTGACTGCCCGGCGGTGCGCAGGTTTTGCAGGCAGCGCCAGATTTCGTCGCGCACCAGCGGTGCGAGCCCTTCGGTTGCTTCGTCGAGGATAAGTAGGCGCGGGTTGGTCATCAGCGCGCGGCCGATCGCCAGCATTTGCTGCTCGCCGCCCGAGAGCAGGTTCGCCATGGCGCCGGCGCGGCTGGCGAGCCGCGGAAACAGCGCGAAAATCCGCTCGAGCGTCCACGGCTCGGCCACGCCGGTGCGGTTCGCCGCGGTGGCGACAAGATTTTCCCGCGCGGTGAGATTGGGAAAGACCTGGCGGCCTTCCGGCACCAGCCCGACGCCGAGCTTGGCGACGCGGTAAGCCGGCAGGTCGCGGATTTCCGCGCCGTCAAAGCGTATCGAGCCGGCGGTCGCCCGCGTCAGGCCCATGATCGAGCGCACGGTGGTGGTCTTGCCCATGCCGTTGCGGCCCATCAGCGACACCATTTCGCCCGGCGCGATGGTGAAGGAAATGCCGAACAGCACGCGGCTCAAGCCGTAGCTTGTCTCGATGCCGGATACTTCGAGCAACGGGCGGTCAACCATGGGCGGCCGCGTCCTGCTCGCCGAGATAGGCCTCGCGCACCGCGGCGTCGGTCCGCACTGCCGCCGGATCGCCCGAGGCGATGACCCGGCCATAGACCAGGACGGTGATGCGGTCGGCGAGAGCGAACACCGTTTCCATATCGTGCTCAATCAGCAGTGTGGTGATGGAGCCTTTGAGCTCGCGCAGGATTTCGACCATGCGCGCCGATTCGTCCGGGCCCATGCCAGCCATCGGCTCGTCGAGCAGCAACAGGCGCGGCTTCGTCGCCAGCGCCACGGCAATTTCGAGCTGCCGGTGTTCGCCGTGGCTGAGCTTGTCGACGCGCGTATCGGCACGGCCTGCAAGGCCGACGCGGGCCAGCGCTGCCGCCGCGGGTTCGCGCCGCGAATCGTCGCGGCGCGCTTCCCGCCAAAAGCGGAACGAATGGCCGGTATGCGCCTGCACCGCGAGCGCCACGTTGTCGAGCGCGGTGAATTCGGGAAACAGCGACGTGATCTGAAACGATCGCGCGATGCCGAGCCGGCTGCGGCGATGAACCGGAACGCCGGTAATGTCGGCGCCATCGAACCTGATGGTGCCGCCTTGGGGCGCAATCTCGCCGGCAAGGAGTCCGATCAGCGTTGTCTTGCCGGCGCCATTCGGGCCGATGATGGCGTGAAACTCGCCGTGCGGAATGTCGAGCGAGATGGCGTCGGATGCGATCACGCCGCCGAAGCGTCTGCACAGGCCGCCGATCTGAAGCAGCGGTTCAGCCACGGCGCGCGCCTCCGATCAGTCCGTCTATTCCGCCGCGCAAGTAAAGCGCGACCAGCAGCAGGCCGGGCCCGAGGAACAGTCCGGAATATTCGGTGACGCGCGATAATGCTTCTTCCAGCAACAGGAAAGTGGCGGTGCCGATCAGCGGACCGAACGGCGTGCCCAGCCCGCCCAGAACCACAAACACCATGAGGTCGCCCGAACGCGTCCAGAACATCATGGCCGGACTGACAAAGTTGGTGTGGTTGGCCAAGAGCGCGCCGGCCAAGCCGCACATCGCGCCGGCGATCGTGAAGCATACGAGTCTGTAGCGAAAAACCGGAAATCCGATCGCGCGCATGCGCCGCTCATTGGAGCGGGCTCCCTGAATGACCTGACCGAAGCGCGAATTGACCAGTCGCGATACCAGATAAATGCTGGCAAGCAGCAGTGCGAAGCACAAATAGTAGAACAGCGTCCTGTTATCGAGATCGATGAGGCTGCCGAACTGGCTGCGCTGGCGGATCGTCATGCCGTCGTCGCCGCCATAGCGATCCATGCCGAGCGCGGCGTAATAGATCATCTGCGCGAACGCCAGCGTAATCATGATGAAATAGACGCCGCGCGTGCGCAGGCTCAGTGCGCCGACCGCGAGCGCGAACAGCGCCGCGGCGCCGATCGCGACCGGCCATTGCACGAAGCCGGAAGCGGCTCCCTCCTTCCACAAAATGCCAACTGCATAAGCGCCAATGCCGAGATAGGCAGCGTGACCGAAGCTCACCATCCCGCCATAGCCCATGATGAGGTCGAGGCTCACGGCGGCGATCGCCATGATGATGATCCGCGTAAACAGCGTCATCGCGAATTGATCTCCGCTCAACGAGGCGTAGAGCGGCAGCAATGCCAGGATGGCCAGTACGCCGACGGTTATGACGCTGCGCGGAGTGAGCCAGGCGCTCATCTGTTCGCCGCCGGGAACAGACCCTCCGGCCGGAACACCAGGATGCCCGCCATCAGCATGTAGATCAGCATCGACGACAGTGCCGGGCCGAGTGTGCTTGCGCCGTCGCTGCTGAGAACCGACCGCAGCATGTCGGGAACGAAGGCGCGGCCGATCGTATCGATAAGACCGACGAGGATCGCAGCCACGAAGGCGCCGCGGATCGAGCCGACGCCGCCGATGATGATGACGACGAAAGCCAGGATCAGGATATTCTCGCCCATGCCGATCTGCACGGTAAGGATCGGCGCCTGCATCAGGCCGGCAAAGCCGGCGAGCGCGGCGCCAAGGCCGAACACCAGCGTGTAAAGCAGTTTGATATTGATCCCCAGCGCCCCGACCATCTCGCGGTTCGATGCGCCGGCCCGGATCAGCATGCCGAGCCGCGTGCGCATGACGGTGACGTAGAGCAGCAACGCGACGGCGAGCGTGACGCCGATGATCACCAGGCGATAGACCGGATAGTACACGCCCGGAATCACCTGCACGGCATTGAGCATCTCGCTCGGCAGCGACAGCGTCATGCCGGCCGGACCCCAGATCAACCGCACCAGATCGTTGAAGAAGATCAGGATGCCGAATGTGCCCAGCACGTGGTCGAGGTGGTTACGCCCGTACAGCGGGCGTATCGCGATGATCTCGAGCACGACGCCCGAGACGAAGGTGGCGGCGAGCGCCAGGATTGCGCCAAGCACGAAGCTGTCGGTCGCTTCGGCGAAGGTAGCGGCAAAATAGGCGCCGAGCATGTAAAGCGAGCCGTGCGCCAGATTGACCAGGTCCATGATGCCGAAAATCAGCGTCAGGCCCGCCGCGAGCAGAAACAGCAGCATGCCAAGCTGCACGCCGTTGAGAGATTGCTCGATGAAATAGAGCATGAACAGAAGCTCCCGGCGTTTCCCCCGGCCGGTGCGCCCGAACAGAACGGCGGCGGCCGCTCGCGCGCCCGCCGCCGTGATGGTGTTACGACGCGATCACTTCATCGGGCATTGATTGTGGTACTTGTCCTGATCGTCTTTGACGATCGTCGAGAGAGTGTGCAGCGAATAGCTGCCGTCGGCGTCTTTGCGGGCTTCCTCGAGGTAGAAGCTCTGGATCGGCAGGTGGTTGTTGCCGAACTTGAAGCTGCCGCGCACCGATTTGAAGTCGGCCTTTTCCATCGCCTTGCGCATGCCCTCTTTGTTGCTGAGGTCGCCCTTCACAGCCGTAACGGCGCTGTTGAGAAGCGCCACGGAATCATAAGTGTCCGCCCCATAGAACGACGGCAGGGTCTTATACTTGGCCTTGTAATCGGCAACGAACTTCTTGTTGGCGTCGTTCGGCAGATCGCTGACCCACAGCATCGCGCTTGGATTGCCGACCGCGAGGTCCTTCAGCCGCGGCAGCGACAGATCGTCGATCGTGAAGCCGGAATAGAGCGGAATTTGTCCCTTCATGCCGGACTGCGCGTATTGCGTCATGAACTGCACGCCGGGACCGCCAGGATAGAACACATACATGGCATCTGGCTTCGCCGCGCGCGCCTTGGACAATTCGGCGGAGAAATCGAGCTGATCCGGCCAGCGCGTCAGTTCCTCGCCGAGGATCTGACCTTTGAAGGTCGATTTGAAGCCGGTGACCATGTCCTTGCCGGCGGTGTAGTTCGGCGCCATCAGGAACACCGACTTGATGCCTTTTTGGTTCATGTAGGTGCCGACCGCGGCCGGCACCTGGTCATTCTGGAATGAGGTTGAGAACACATAGGGCGAACATTGGCTGCCCGCGAGTTGCGAGGCGCCGGCATTGGTAATGACCGTCATCGTCTTGGAGTCGACCAGCGCCGGCAGCGACGCCAGCAGCACGTTCGACCAGATGTAGCCGACAACGAAGTCGACGTGGTCTGATTGGATCAGCTTCTGGGTCTTTTGCAGCCCAACGTCCGGTTTGATTTCGTCGTCCTCGTAGATGACCTGGACCGGAAGGCCGCCGAGCTTGCGGCCGACATGGTCGAGGCCGAGCTCGAAGGAGTTGCGCATATCGTTGCCGATTACGGCGACCGGGCCGCTAAAGCTGGAAATAAAGCCGATCTTGATCGTCTTCTGTTGCGTTATCGCCGGCACGGCGAGAAGCGTGAGTGCGGCTGTCCCCAAAAGCAGTGGCCTGATCATCGCCTGTATCCTTCTGATTGTCCTGTGAAACGCACGGGCCGTTCCCGGCGAATTTGTCCCAGCCGCATTTGTAGAAAGCGGCTTGATTTTGCGCAATATCGATCCCCAGGGCTGCGGCGTTGCGACCGGAGGGAGGCGCAGGGCGGCGCCGCACGCAGCCCGCGCCGCCCGTTAACGTCCCATTCACCATAATATCCTAGGGAGCGGCCCGGGGGTGGGCCCTCATGGAGGATATGATGCGCAGATCGCTCGTTACGGTTCTCGCAGTTGCCATGCTGGCGTCAAATGGGCTTGTCCTTAAGCATGCCGCGGCGATGACGTTCTCGCCTTCGGCGCTTGGCGTTGGATCACCGGGTGTAGGTCTTGTCTGGAAAGCGGCGGCCGTTTGCGGGTCCAACGGCTGCGTTTCCGTTCAGGTCAAACGCCTCGACAAGCACCAGCTCAAGAAGTCGACGCATTCCACTGCATCCTCCTCATAGCTTTTCGGCGAGGAAACGGAGCAGCCGGGGCGCGAGGAAGCCCGAGTAGCTCCCTGGTTCGTCGATCGGATCATTCATCCAATAATGCGGCCCGCCGTGCACGATGCACGGCCGAACGAAGAAATTTGCCTGCTTGAGCGCGAGCTGGAACGGCTCGGTATGGGCTTTGGGATCGACCAGGTCGTCCGCGGTGCCGGTGACCAGCAGGACGCCGATCTTGTTGTTGGCGAAAGTCGCGTAGCTGATGGGCGAAGCGTCGAAATAGAGTTGGCGATTTTCCGCCGGCGGCGCGCCGAGGAATTTCTGGATATTGTTCTCGGCCCCACCCTGGATCTGATACGTGGTCCACATCGCCGCGAGATCGTAAACGCCATAGACGCCGACCAGCGCCTTCACGTCGGGACTGATCGAGGCGAAAGCGTCCTGCGGATAGCCGCCGATAAATTTCTTGCCGCCAAGCGCCGCGAGCGCGGCCAGATGGCCGCCGGCCGAAGCGCCGAGAAGACCGATGCGCGCCGGATCGATGCCGAATTCGCCGGCTTTGCCGCGCACGAATTGCACGCCGGCAAGCACGTCCTGCACCGCTTGCGGGAACATCTTGCCCTTGACCGCGAGCCGGTAGCTGATGGCGAACACGCCGATCCCGCGCGCGGCCAGATACGGTCCCCAATACTGGAACGCCGAGCGCACGCCTTGGACCCAGCCGCCGCCATGCACGGCGACCAGCGCAGGCGCTGCTTTGGCGCCTTTCGGCAGAAAAAGATCGCCCAGGAGCTCGACGCCATCGTGGTTGGCGAAGGCGATGCCGGCGTGGGTGGTGATTGCGTTATCCGTCAATGCTCTCTCCCTCTCATAGGCACGAGCCTATCGCGCCTTGATCTTGCCGGCAGTGTCAATCGGCCGCTCATGCCGGTCGCGCAGGCCTTGCTTGTCGGATCGCTCGTCGCCCGCGCGATGGCAAAGCGCATATCACGTGGTAAAACAACGGGCCAGGATTGAAAAGCGCTCAAGGCACGGTCCTCGCAAGGTGGAAGTTTCGCATGGCAGGAGGAATGTCAGTGGCGTCATCGAGTGAGGCGCAGTCGCTCGTCGTCAATGCAACGCGGGTCGATTTGGTCGAACGGGGATCGGGACGCCCGCTGCTTTTCCTCCATGCTGAAAACGGCATCGAGCCGGCCGCCGCGGCGATCGCGGAACTGGCAAAGGGCGCCCGTGTCATCGCACCGACCCATCCTGGCTATGGCCGTTCCGAATTGCCCAAGGGCATGCGTTCGGTCGACGATCTCTCGTATTTTTATCTCGATCTGCTCGATCAGCTCGACCTGAACGACCTGACTGTCGTCGGCGTCGGGCTTGGCGCCTGGATCGCCGCCGAGATCGCGGCGAAAACCACGGCGCGGATGTCACGCCTGGTGTTGGCCAATGCCGTCGGCATCAAAGTGTCCGACCGCGAGACGCGCGACATTGTGGATATCTTCGCGCTGACGGAGCCGGAATATATAGCGATCGCCTATTGCGATCCGAAGGTCGGCACGCGCGACTACAAGGCATTGCCGGACAGCGAGGTGCTGGCCGCCGCGCGGGCCAGGGAGGCTACGGCGCGGCTTGCGTGGAATCCGTATTTCCACAATCCGCGTCTCAAAAGCCGGTTGCATCGCATCCGCATCCCGACACTGTTCTTGTGGGGCAGCCACGATCGCATGCTCAGCGAGGCCTATGGCCGTGCCTATTGCGCGATGATCCAGGGTGCCCGTTTCGAACCGATCGACCGCGCCGGGCATTTTCCCGATCACGAGCAGCCGAAGGCCTTTGCCGAAAAGGTGCTTGCCTTTGCCAAGGCCAACTGACGCAATACAGGAAAACGCGCCATGAGAGTCTATCAGTTCACCGAGCAGCCTTATTTCCCCGGCTGGGACAAACACTCCGGTTCGCTGCGCGTCAATTACCTCAACCGCAATTGCGATCCGCGCATCGCGGCGGATCTTTTTCATCGCTACTACGACGAGTGGCAGCTCTCCGACGAGCTCGGCCTCGACATCATGCTCAACGAACATCATCAGACCGCGACCTGCATGTCGTCGACGGTGGTCGTGGGGCTGTCGGTGCTTTCCCGCATCACCAAACGCGCGCGGCTTCTGGTGCTCGGCTATCCGATCGGGCACCGACCCGATCCGCTGCGCGTCGCCGAAGAACTTTCGACGATCGATGTCATCTCGCGCGGCCGCCTCGACATGGGTTTCATCAAGGGCGTGCCTTACGAGTTTCCGTCTTCAAATCAAAACCCGGTCGGCGTGATGGAGCGCTTCTGGGAAGCGCTCGATTTCATCGTCAAGGCGATGACAACGCACGATCAGGTCTTCAACTGGGAAGGCGAATATTTCAACTACCGGCAGGTGAACATCTGGCCGCGGGTGTGGCAGGAGCCGCATCCGCCGATCTGGAGCACGACCGGAAGCACCACGCAGGCGCGCATTCTCGGTGAGCGCGGCTATGTGATGTCGACGCTGGGCTCCGGCTACAACACCCGACCGCTCTACGACGCCTATCGCCGTGGCTATGTCGCAAAATGGGGCAAGGCGCCCGGCCCTGACCGCTTCGGCTATCTCGGCCTTGTCGGCGTCGCCAAGGATAAGGACGAGGCGCGGCGCCGCGGCGACCTTGTGGCCGGCTACCTGCGGACCAGCGCCATCGTTCACATGCCGTTCCGAAATCCGCCGGGTTTTCTGTCGGCCGAGGATAATGCGCGGCTGTTACGCGGGCAAACGCCGCCGCGCAGTTACACCAAGGACCGCCGCGTCATCAACATGCAGACCGCGAGCGTCGAGGACCTGATTGCCGCCGGCATTCTGTTCTGCGGAACGCCGGACGAGGTTTACGAGCAGATCGTCGATTTCTGCCAATACTGCGGCGGCATGGGTAACCTGCTGATGATGGGCCATGCGGGTTATCTCACCCCCGAGCAGACCGTCGATAATCTCTCCCTGTTCGCCCGCGAGATCTATCCGCGGCTCAAGGCGTGGCAGCAGCCGGATGCGGATGAGATCGCGGCGGCTGCGGTTGCGGCGGCGGAAAAAGCAGCGCCGAATCCGGCGGTGAGCGTGCGCGCGGGCGATCTGGTCGACGCGGGCATAACTGCGAACTAAGCGACGCGTCGCCGCCAGGAGAGATGACTTATGCGGGTCTATCATTTCAGCGAGCAGGCCTATCATCCCGCCTGGAACGAGCATTCCGGCACGCTGCGCGTCACTTTCCCGAACCGCAAATGCGATCCGCATGTCGCCGCCGATCTCTTTCACCGTTACTACGACGAGTGGCAGCTCTGCGACGAGCTTGGCCTCGACATCATGCTCAACGAGCACCACCAGAGCGCGACCTGCATGTCGTCGGCGGTGGCGGTCGGGCTCGCGGTGCTGGCGCGCATCACCAAAAAGGCGCGGCTGTTGGTACTCGGTTATCCGATCGGCCATCGGCCCGATCCGCTGCGGGTCGCCGAGGAGTTGTCGACCATTGACGTGATTTCGCGCGGCCGGCTCGACATGGGATTCATCAAGGGCATTCCCTACGAGATCGCGGCCTCCAACCGCAATCCGGTCGAGCTGATGGAGCGGTTCTGGGAGGCGCACGATTTCATTCTCAAGGCAATGACGACGCACGACGACGTCTTCAATTGGGAAGGCGAATTCTTCCAGTACCGGCAAGTCAACGTCTGGCCGCGGGTGTGGCAGGAGCCGCATCCGCCGATCTGGTCGACCACAGGAAGTTCGACGCAGGCGCGCGTGCTCGGCGACCGCGGTTATGTCATGGCAACGCTCGGCACTGGATATGGCACGCGCAAGATCTACGACGCCTACCGCAAAAGCTATGTTGCAAAATTCGGCAAGGCGCCGGACGCCGACCGCTTTGCCTATCTCGGCCTGGTCGCAGTTTCACATGACCGCGAGGAAGCGCGCAGACGCGGCCACCTGATTGCAGGCTATCTGCGCACCAGCCCGATCGTGGCGCTTCCGTTCCGCAATCCGCCCGGCTATTTGCCGCCCGAGGATAACGCGCGAATGCTGCGCGGCGAGACGCCGCCGCGGACCTACACCAAAGCCGGCAAAGTCATCACGATGCAGCAGGCGAGCGTCGACGAATTGATGGATGCCGGCGTGCTGTTCTGCGGTACGCCCGACGACGTCTACGATCAGATCGTCGACTTCTGCCGCCATTGTGGTGGCATGGGCAATCTCCTGATGATGGGGCAGGGCGGCGAACTCAGCCACGCGCAGACGGTCGATAACCTCACCCTTTTCGCCCGTGAAGTTTTCCCGCGGCTCAAAGACTGGAAGCAGCCGGACGCGGAAGAGGCGGCAAAGGCCGTAGCGGCGTAAGGCCAGCCCCGTTTTTTTCTTCTCGATAAGTATATGATCCGGCTAGATAAAATACAATAATGTTCAAAAATTGGAACAAATCTTGATTTTGGTACGTCTTCGGCGCATGGGAGATGACGTTGGGACGGAAAGATAACAACCATGGCGGGCGAGCCGTTCGCGTCAGATCCGGTTGTCGTCGGCAGGAGCGCGCCTGCCCCCGAGCCGCGCCCGATCCCGGCCGAAGAAGCGCTTTGCCCGGTGCTCTCCCATGACTGGGTCAATGCCGAATACAAGCATCTGATCGTCGAGGCGTCGCCGAAGGCGCTCGCGGTCAATCCCGGTCAGTTCTTCAATCTGCTGTGCCCGTCACCCGACGTCGGCGAATTATTCTTCCGCCGGCCGCAGAGCGTCTATCGCATCGACCGCGCTAGGGGCCGCATCGAGTTTCTCTACAAGTGCGTGGGCCGTGGGACCCGCGGGCTCGCCACGCTCAAGCCGGGCGACGACCTCAATATAGTCGGCCCGCTCGGCGTTGGCTTTCACCTCGACCCGGCGTGGCGGCATATCGTCGTGCTCGGCCGCGGTGTCGGCATCGCAACGCTCGGCCCGATCTCGCAACTCGCGAAGGCGAATGGCGTCGGCGTCACCGCCATCCTGTCCGCGCGCGACAAGGATTTTGTCATGGCCGGCGCGTTTTTCCGCGAAGCGGGCGATGTCGTCAGCGTGCTCGACACCGATGGGTCGAGCGCAGTCGAGAACGTCGAAAAAATCATCCGGGATCTGGTTGCGCAAAAGCGCGCCGACGCCTTTTTCACCTGCGGCTCGAACCGGCTGTTTCAACTGATGAAGCGCCTCGGCAAGGCGCACGGCATCCCCGGTCAGGTGGCGATGGAGCAGGTGATGGCGTGCGGGCTCGGCCCTTGCTACGTCTGTGTGCGCACGTTCGAGGTCGACGGCAAGAAAGAGCTGCGCCGGGTCTGTATCGAAGGCCCGGTGTTCGACATGCAGGAGGCGGTCGGATGGTAGATATGAGCGTCAAGATCGGATCGGTGACGCTGAAAAATCCGGTCATGCCCGGCTCCGGCTGTTTTTCGACCGATCTCGCCCAGGTCATGGACATCAACCGCCTTGGCGCGATGGTGGCGAAGACGGTGTCCCGGGACTATCGCGCCGGCAATCCACCACCGCGCGCCGCCGAGGTCGAAGGCGGCATGATCAATTCGATCGGGCTGCCGACCAAAGGCATCAAATATTTCTTCGAGCACCAGGTGCCGGATTATCGGCGCTTCACGCCGCCTTTGGTCGCGTCGATTTCCGGGACTACGATCGAAGAATTCGAATCCATGGCGCGTGACGTGGCGAAAGCCGACATCGACGTGCTTGAGGTCAACATTTCCTGCCCGACGCGCGATCCCAAGGGTGGCAACTTCGCACTGCACGCCGAACACACCTTCGACGTGGTCAGGCTCATTCGCGCCACGACCGACAAGCCGGTCTGGGTCAAGCTGTCGCCCAATGCCGGCGATATCGTTACAGTTGCGCAAGCCGCCGAGCGCGCCGGCGCCAATGCGCTCGTCGTCGCCAACACGATCCTCGGCTTGAAGATCAACACCGATACATTCCGCCCGGCGATCGGCAACAAATTCGGCGGCCTGTCGGGACCCGGCATCAAGCCGGTCATCCTGCGCATGGTCTATCAGTGCGCCAAGGCCGTGAAGATTCCGGTCATCGGCTGTGGCGGCATCGTCAAGGTTGAGGATGCGGTCGAGTACATGCTGGCAGGGGCCAGCGCGGTCATGATCGGCTATCTGACCTTCCGCAATCCGAGCGGCATGATCGCCATCATCGACGGGCTCGAACAGTGGTGCGCCAGGCGTGGCTTCGCGCGGGTAGCCGACCTCACCGGCGCGATGATCGATGAAACGCCGATGGAGACTTTCGCCGCCGCTGCAGCGCCGATAGGGTAAGGCGCTGGCCACGAACCCACGCTAATGATCACGCGCATCACCATCCGCAAGCCCGACGACTGGCATCTCCACGTCCGCGACGGCGAAATGCTCAAGGCGGTGCTGCCGTACACGGCAAGGCACTTTGGCCGCGCCATCCTGATGCCGAACCTGATCCCGCCGGTGCGGACGACTGCGGACTGCCGGGCCTATCGCGAGCGCGTGATGGCGGCGCTGCCGAAGGATACGAAGTTCAAGCCGCTGTTGACCTGTTACCTCACCGACGACACCGACCCCGACGACGTCGAGCGCGGTTTCCGCGACGGCCTGTTCACCGGCGTAAAACTTTATCCAGCTAATGCGACGACCAATTCGGCGGCCGGCGTCACCGACTACACGAAGGTCATGCGCGTCCTCGAGCGTATGGAAAAGATCGGCATGCCGTTCCTGATGCACGGCGAGGATACCGACCCGGAAGTCGATATTTTCGACCGCGAGAAATCGTTCATCGACCGCTATCTGACGCAATGGGTGAAGCGGTTTCCCGGCCTGCGCTTCATCTTGGAGCATCTGTCGTCCAAGGACGGCGTCGATTTCGTCCGCAGCGCGGCGCCGCAGGTCGGCGGCACGATCACGCCTTATCACCTGATCCTGACCCGCACCGATTGGCTCGGCCACGGTTTAAAGCCGTATATGTACGTCATGCCGGTCATTAAAACCGCGAAGGACCGCACCGCGTTGCGCAAGGCCGCGACGTCAGGCGAGGCCTGCTACTTTCTCGGCACTGATTCCGCGCCGCATCCATACGCGAAGAAAGTATCGATCAACGGCATTCCCGGGATGTTCAATGCGCCGGTCGCAATCGAGACCTATGCAGGCGTATTCGAGGAAGAAGGTGCGCTCGACAAGCTCGAAGCCTTTGCTTCGCTCAACGGATCGAAGCATTATCGCATGCCGCCGAATGAAGAGCGGATCACGCTGGAGAAGGCCTCCTGGACTGCGCCCGAGGAGGTCAAGGTTCCGGGCCCCGACGAGCGCGCCGTCGTGTATCGCGGCGGCGAAACCATCGAATGGAGAGTGGTGCACTGATGGCTGGCTTCCCCGACAAGGCGGTGATGGCGGAGTTGACCGCGAAAATGCTGATCGAGGTCGAAGCGATCCGCTTCATGACCGATAAGCCATTCGTCTTCACCTCAGGCTGGGCAAGTCCGGTTTACACCGATTGCCGGCGCCTCATCTCGTTTCCGCGCGTGCGCAATACGCTGATCGATTTCGGCGTGGCGACGGTCCTGCGCGACGTCGGCTTCGAGCAATTCGACGCCGTTGCCGGCGGCGAAACCGCAGGCATTCCATTCGCGGCCTGGATGGCGGACCGGCTGATGCTGCCGATGCAATATGTCCGCAAGAAACCGAAGGGCTTTGGCCGCAACGCGCAGATCGAGGGACACATCGAGGCCGGCGACCGCCTGCTCCTGGTCGAGGACATGACGACTGACGGCCGCAGCAAGATCAATTTCTGTAAAGCGCTGCGGCAAGCCGGCGCGACCGTCGACCACGTCTTTGTGTTTTTCTTCTACGACATCTTCTCCGAGAGCAAAAAAATCTTCAGCGATCTCGGCGTCAAGCTGCACTACCTCGCCACATGGTGGGATGTTCTGGACGTGGCGAAAAAGAGCGGCAAATTCGACAAGGACAAGCTCAAGGAAGTCGAAAAATTCATGAAAAACCCGGCCGCGTGGTCGAAGGCGCATGGCGGCGTCGCGCAGGCGGCAGAGTAAATAGGCACCGCGTCATGCCCAGCCATGTGCCGGGCATCTCGATAAGCATGGCGCGGCTGTGCGATCATGATCGGGGCCGGCCGGGACAAGCTCGGCGATGACGGTAAAGCGTTGAGGGTGGTCAGGAAATGCCAAATCAAGTTGCGGATGTGATCGTTGTCGGTGCCGGCAATGCAGCGTTTTGCGCGGCGCTCGCGGCGCACGAGCAGGGCGCCAAGGTCCTGATGTGCGAGGCGGCGCCGGAAGACGAGTCCGGCGGCAACAGCCGTTTCACCGCGGGCTCGATCCGCGTCGTCTACAACGGGATCGACGACATCAAGACCCTGGTGCCCGACCTCACGCCCGCGGAAATCGAAACCACGGATTTCGGCACCTACACTGCCGACCAGTTTTTCGACGATATGGCGCGCATCACGCAGAACCGCGCCGATCCGGATCTGGTCGAGCTTTTGGTCACCAGAAGCTTCGATTCGCTGAACTGGATGCGCGAGAAGGGCATCCGGCTCATTCCGATCTACGGCCGCCAGGCCTTCAAGATCGACGGCAAGTTCAAATTCTGGGGCGGCTTGACCGTCGAATCCGTCGGCGGCGGCCCGGGCCTCATCAACATGCACACCGCGTCGGCGAAAAAGCGCGGCATTGAAATCCGCTACGCGACGCGCGGCCTCGACCTGTTGTTCGACGGCAATCGCGTCGAAGGCCTGCGGGTGCGCGAGAACGGCGAGGTGCGGGAATTGCGCGCGAAATCTGTAGTGCTTGCCTGCGGCGGCTTCGAAGCCAACCCGGAATGGCGCACCCGCTATCTCGGTCCCGGCTGGGACCTCGCGAAGGTACGAGGCAGCCGCTACAATACCGGTGACGGCATCCGCATGGCGATCGATATCGGCGCCGCGCCGCGCGGCAACTGGTCCGGCTGTCACGCCGTGCAGTGGGAAATGAACGCGCCCGAGTTCGGCGACCTTGCCGTCGGCGATCAGTTTCAGAAGCACTCCTATCCGTTCTGCGTCCTGATCAACGCAACCGGAAAGCGCTTTGTCGATGAGGGCGCCGATTTCCGCAACTACACCTATGCGAAGTACGGCCGCGTGGTGCTGGAGCAGCCCGGACAATTCGCCTGGCAAATCTTCGATCAGAAAACCAAGCACCTGCAGCGCGACGAATACCGCATCCGCCAGATCACCAAAGTGACGGCAAACACGATCGAGGAATTCGCGCAAAAGCTCGAAGGCGTGAATGCCGCCGAGTTCGTCAAGACGATCAAGGACTACAACGCGGCGGTGCGTACGGACGTGCCGTTTAATCCGAATGTCAAGGACGGTCGCAGCACCAAGGGTCTCGCCATCAACAAAAGCAATTGGGCGAACACCATCGACACGCCGCCGTTCGAGGGCTATGCCGTGACCTGTGGCGTCACCTTCACGTTCGGCGGCGTGCGCATCAATACCGACGGCGAAGTGCTCAACACCGATTATCAGCCGATCCGCGGCCTCTATGCCGCGGGCGAACTGGTCGGCGGCGTGTTCTATTTCAATTATCCGGGTGGCTCGGGTCTGATGGCCGGCACGGTATTCGGCAAGATCGCCGGCACCTCGGCCGGCCGCGCCGGCAAGAATTAACAATGGACGTCAAGATCAAGCGCCCGCTCAACGAACTCGGCGCCGCAGAGGTCGTGCAAAAGATCGCTGCTGGCGAAACGACGTGCGAGGCGGTGGTGCGAGATTGCCTCGCCCGGATTGCGGCGCGCGACGACGTCGTCAAGGCCTGGGTCCATTTCAATCCGGAATTGGCGATCGCGCAAGCGCGCGCTCTCGATCACGGGCCGAAGCGCGGCCCGCTGCACGGCGTGCCGGTCGGCATCAAGGACATCATCGATACGTTCGATATGCCGACCGAGATGGGTTCAGCCATTTATCGCGGCCACCGGCCACCGGCGGATGCGTCCTGCGTTGCGCTGTTGCGGCGCGCCGGCGCTGTGATCCTCGGCAAGACGGTGACGTGTGAATTCGCCGGCATGGCCCCGGGCGTAACCACCAATCCGCACAATGCCGCGCATACACCCGGCGGTTCGTCGAGCGGTTCGGCGGCCGCGGTCGCCGACTGGATGGTGCACGCAGCGCTCGGCACGCAGACCGGCGGCTCGGTGCTGCGGCCGAGTTCCTATTGCGGCATTTTCGGTTTCAAGCCGACCTACAATACCTTCAACAAGATGGGGGTGTGGCCCGCAGCGGAGAGCATCGACACGATCGGCGTTCATGCGCGCTCGCTCGACGACATTGCGCTCGTCACCGCCGTGCTGCGCATGCAGACGCCGGAGCCACCCCGCAAGCTCGGCAGCCCGCCGCGTATCGGACTGTGCCGCGGCGAAATCTGGGATACGGCACAGCCGGAGACAAAGGCCGCTGTCGAGGGCGCCGCAACGGCGCTCGGCAGAGCCGGCGCAACGGTATGCGAGATCACGTTGCCGGAAGCCTTCAAGGGCATGCATGGCACTGCGCGCGGCACCATCAATTTTGTCGAGCGCGCCGCCTGCATGGCGTTTCTCTGGGATCATCGTCGCGACGCGCTGTCGCCGCAGATGCGGCGCTACGTGGAAAACGGCCAGAAGACGCCGCGTGAAGAGTACATCGCGGCGTTGCGCCGGCTCGACGAATGCCGCGCACTCCTTCCCGCAGTGTTCGAGCAGGTCGACGTGCTGCTAGTGCCGTGCGTGCTCGGCGAAGCGCCAAAGGGCCTTGAAGCAACCGGCGATCCCAGTATGCAGGCGATCTGGACGGCGCTGCACACGCCGGCCGTCACCTTGCCGACCCATCGCGGCCCGAGCGATCTTTCTGTCGGCATTCAACTGGTCGCACAGCGTTACGACGACGATCGATTGCTCGCTTGCGCGCGCTGGGTGTGGGACAAGATCGGCTCACCGGAGATGGTGGGCACGTCCCACTAGGCCGGAGCGGGCGATGGAATTCGATAATTCATTCGACGTTCCTCTGGGACCGGCCGAGGCCTGGGCGGTGCTGATGGATATCCGCCGCATCGCGCCGTGCATGCCGGGTGCGGCCCTCACCGAAGTCATCGATGCGCAGAATTTTCGCGGCAAGATCGCCGTCCGGCTCGGCCCGGTGGCGTTGGCTTTCGCCGGTGCCGTGAAGCTTGAAAACATCGACGAAACCAATCGCAGCGCGCAGGTGAGAGCGCAGGGCGCGGACGACAAAGGCCGTGGTTCGGCCAATGCCATGGCGACGTTTCGCATCGAGCCTTCGGGCTCAGGTTCGCGCGTTTTGATCCACACTGATTTGATGCTGTCGGGAGCCGTTGCGCAATACGGACGCGGCGTCGGCATGATCCAGGCAACGGCTGCGCAGATCATCGGACAATTCGCGACCAATCTGCGCAGGCAGCTCGAAGACCAGCGCCCGGCGGCAGCGGTGCTCGCACCAGCGCCAGCTCCGACGGCGCCGGCTGCAGCGGCGCAAATACGCGTGCCGGTCCCCGCATTGGCGCAACAGCGCAATGCTGCGCCGCCGCCACCCGAGCCGCCTTTGCCGCCGCCGGCAAAGCCGATTTCCGGCCTATCGCTCATGGTCGCCGTATTCTGGCGGCGGCTCGTCACGCTGTTCGGCGGCGGCAAGGATTAGGTATCAGTATTGCCGATCAGGCAGCGAGGGATCATGAACAGGCATCACATTTTGCCAAAAGCGCTCGGCGGCTTTGCCGTCGTTCTCGTGCTTGCCAGTATCGCTGCGGCGGCTGGTGTCGAGGATTTTTACAAGGGACGCACCGTTTCCCTGGTCATTGGCTACAGCGTCGGCGGCGGCTATGACGCCTATGCGCGATTGCTGGCGCGCTATATCGGCAACCATATTCCCGGCAATCCTTCGGTCGTTCCGCAGCAGATGGCCGGCGCCGGCAGCCTGCGTGCGGCAAATTACATCTATTCCGTAGCGCCGAAGGACGGCTCGGTGTTCGGCACGTTTTCGCGCAGCATGGGAATTTCGCCGCTCGTCGATAAGGCCGAATTCGACAGCCGCAAATTCACATGGCTCGGCAGCGTCACTGACGATAATACGATCTGCGTCACCGGCGGCGCGTCGCCGGTGAAAAACTGGGACGATTTTGTCAACAAGTCTTCCAACTTCGGTGGTGAAGGCGCCGGTTCCGATCCTGACATCTGGGCGCTGCTTTACAAGAATGTGTTTGGCGCCAAAGTGCGGGTCGTCAGCGGCTATCCGGGCACCAACGATATCGTTCTGGCCATGGAGCGCGGCGAGGTCGACGGGCTGTGCGGCCTGTCCTGGAGCACCATCAAAACCCAGCACCCGCAATGGCTGACGGGTCATTCGGTCAATTTCATCGTGCAGGCCGCGCTGAGGAAGGAGCCTGAACTTTCCGCGGTACCGCTCGCGACCGATCTCGCCAAGGCGACCGAGCAGCTCCAGATCGTAAAGCTTCTCCTGGTCAGTCAGGCGATGGCGCGGCCATTCGCGGCGCCGCCCGATATCCCGGCCGATCGCAAGGCCGCGCTGCTCGTGGCGTTCGACGCCACGATGAAAGATGGCGATTTTCTTGCCGAAGCGCAAAAGCTCGACTTCGATGTGCGGCCGGTTAGCGCCGCGGCGATCGATAAGATGCTGACGGATGTCTATGCCACGCCGAAGGACGTCATCATGCGTGCGACGAAGGCGATTTCGAGCGAGGGCCAGTGAAGGAGCAGATCGGAGCGCGCGTGCTGCGGCTCGAGGATCATGTGCTGCTGACCGGCAGTGCACGCTTCGTCGATGATGTCGTTGCGCCGGGCCATCTGCATGCCGCCTTCGTGCGCAGCCCGCACCCCCATGCGTTGATCCGCAGCATCGATGCAAGCGCGGCGCGGGCAAATCCCGGAGTTGTCGCCGTATTGTCGCTTGACGATCTCGCTCCGGTGCTCAAGCAGCGGCGCATGATGCGCACTTCCAATTCCGGCACTGGCCTCGACCAGAGCTGGCCGTTTGCATTGGCGGACGGCGAAGTATCGTTTGTCGGCGAGCCGGTCGCCATCGTCGTTGCCGAAAATCGTTATGCCGCCGAGGATGCCGCGGCGCTTGTCACGGTCGACTACGACATCGTGCCGGCGGCGACCGATTGCCGGATCGAGCGAGCGCCTCCCGTACGCCGCGAGCTGAAAACCAATCGCGTCATTGCTTATAAAGTTGGATATGGCGAGGTCGAGGCCGCGTTCGCCAAGGCCGCTCATGTTTTGCACGAAGAGCTTTGGATCCATCGCGGCGCGGCGCATTCGATGGAGGGCCGCGGCATTGTTGCGCAAATCTCCGGCCATGAGACGCAAGTATGGGCCTCGACCCAGAAAGCGCATGACCTGCGCAACGCAATCGCCGATTACATCGATCTCGACGAGAGCCGGCTGCGGGTGGCGACGCCCGACGTCGGCGGCGGTTTCGGGCCCAAGCTCTGCGTTTATCCCGAGGACGTCGCGACGGTCGCCGCCGCGACATTGCTGCGCCGCTCGGTCAAATGGATCGAGGACCGCCGCGAGCATTTCACCAACGCGGCGCAGGAGCGCGATCAATTCTGGTCGGTCGAAATCGCCGCCGAGGCTGACGGCCGTGTGCGCGGCGTGCGTGGCCGCCTGATCCACGATATCGGCGCCTATGCGCTGCAGGACGTCAATATCCCGTACAATTCCGCGACCACGCTCAGCGGTCCCTATATGGTGCCGGCGCTGGCGATCGACGTGGTCGCGACGCACACCAACAAAGCGCCAGTTTCCTCGGTGCGCGGCGCCGGTTATCCGCAGGCCGCCTTCGCGATGGAACGCCTGATGGACCGGCTGGCGCATACGCTCGGCATCGATCGCGCCGAGCTGCGCCGCCGCAATCTCATTCCGGCGGCGAAAATGCCGTATCTCAAGCCGCTGAAATCGCGCGCCGGCGAGCAGGTCCAATACGACAGCGGCGATTATCCGGGCTGTCAGGCCGACATTCTGCGCGCCGCGAGCTGGGATGAATTTCCGTTGCGCCAGGCCCGAGCGCGGAACGAGGGCCGTTATATCGGCATCGGCCTTGCGCACGGCATCAAGGGCACCGGACGCGGGCCGTTCGAGTTCGGCGGCGTTCGTGTCTCGCCGACCGGTCACATCACAGTTTCGACCGGCGCCGCGGCAATGGGCCAGGGCGTCGGCACGGCGCTGGCGCAAATCTGTGCCGAGGCGTTCGGCGTGAGTGCCGACAAGGTCACTGTCGTTACCGGAGACACGTCGGCGACGCCGCTCGGTCTCGGCGGCTTTGCCAGCCGTCAGACGGTGACCGCCGGGTCCTCGGTGCAGATTGCGGCCAAGGCGGTCGCGGCGAAAGCGCGCAAGCTCGCCTCGCACATGCTGGAAGCGGCGGAGGACGATCTTGAAGTCGTCGACGGCGAGGTTCGCGTCGTCGGTGCGCCGCAGCTTGCGGTCAAGCTCGGCGAGCTCGCACGCGTGCTCAAGGGCGCCCCGGGTTACGCTTTTCCAAAGGATATCGATCCCGGTCTGGAAGCGAGCGCGACCTTTCGTGTCGATCAGCTCGCTTATTCCAATGCCTGCCATGTCGTCGAGGTCGAGGTCGATATCGAGACCGGCAGCGTCGCGTTTCTGCGTTATCTCGCGATTCAGGACTCCGGCCGTCGCGTCAATCCGATGATCGTGGAGGGCCAGGTCCACGGCGGCATCGCGCACGGCATCGGCAATGCACTCTTTGAGTGGATGGGCTATGACGATGCCGGCCAACCGGTGACCACGACTTTCGCGGATTATCTGTTGCCGACGGCGACGGAAGTGCCGCCGTACGAGACCCTCTACAAGGAGTCGCCGTCACCGCATAATCCGCTTGGCGTCAAAGGCGTCGGCGAGGTCGGCGTCATCCCGGCCGCGGCGGCGATCATCTCGGCCATCGAGGATGCGCTTTCGCCATTCAACGTGCGCATCGCTCAGATGCCGATTACGCCCCCCCAGCTTGTTGCGCTGATTGCCCGAGGTGCGACGCGATAGGCTTTTGACGGGACCGCGCCGCCGGAGCAGAGTAGCTGCCGAAATAGGAGAAGAGAATGAACCGCCTGACAGCCGCCGCGCTTGCCGTGTTTTGCTGGGTGCTTGCCTTCGCCGCTGTCCCGCAAGCGCACGCGCAGTCGTTTCCCGACAGGCCGGTGCACCTGATCATACCCTACGGGCCCGGCGGCATAGTCGATTTCGCCGGCCGCGTGCTGGCGCAAAAGATCGGCGTTGCGCTGGGTCAAACCGTCGTTCCTGAAAACAAACCCGGCGCGGGCGGCATCGTCGGAGTCGACTATGTCGCGCATTCGGCGCCGGACGGTTACAATATGGCGCTGATGGATCCCGGCATCGTCGCCAATCCTTCGCTGCAAAAATCGATGCCCTACGACATATTCAAGGATTTGGTGACGCTCTCGGTCGTCAGTTCATCGCCGGAAGTGCTGGTGGTAGCGCCGCAACTCGGCATCAAGACCTACGCGGAGCTCGTCGCCTACGGCAAGGCGAATCCTGGCAAACTGAATTACGCATCAGCCGGCGTTGGAACGACGCCGCATCTGGCTGCGGAAATGTGGAAGTTGCGCACCGGCATCGACGCCGTGCATGTTCCGTACAAGGGCATTGGCGGCTCATTCACGGATATGATGAGTAACAAGGTGCAGATGGCGTTTTCGAGCATCGCCGGCGCGCTGCCATTTACAAGCGACAACCGTATCGTTGCCCTGGCCACGACTGGTACTATCCGCTCACCGGTCTATCCGGATCTGCCGACCGTTGCCGAAGCCGGCCTGCCCGGCTATTCGGTCGATCTGTGGCTCGCCCTGTACGGAACCGCAGGTACTCCGCCCGACGTGCTCGCCAAACTCAACGGCGCCATCGACAAGGCGCTCCAGGACAGCGAACTCAAGGCGGCTTTTGCCAAGTTCGGACTGACGCCGCGGGGCACGACGCTCGCGGACGGAGCAGCCTTCACCAAGTCGGAGTACGAAAAATGGAAAAAGGTCATCGCCGACGGCCACATCACGCTTGATTGAGTTTGTCCGCGCCGATGAGTGCTCCCTGGCCCACGGAGTTGCGCCTGCACAAGGATCGCAAAATCCTCACTGTGGCCTTCGACAGCGGCGACAGTTTCGATCTCGCCGCCGAATATCTGCGCGTGCGCAGTCCGAGCGCCGAGGTTCAGGGACATTCGCCGAGCGAGCGGCGTACGGTCGGCGGCAAGCAGAATGTGCAAATCCTCGAGCTGCATCCGATCGGCAATTACGCGGTGCGGCTCGCTTTCGACGATATGCACTCGACTGGGATATTTAGTTGGGAATATCTTTTCGAACTCGGTCGCAATCGAGAGAAATATTGGAGTGAATATCTCGCCGAGCTTGCGCAAAAGGGTCTTTCCCGTGCGTCGGCGGCCTAGCGCGGCAATATCGTCGCTCATTTCAGGTTTTATTTGCGTAGAATTCTTGCGATGTGAATAACGGTTCCATGGAACCGCCTCCGTAGATTTACCTACGCGCGTTCGGCACGCGCATTCGAGCGTCGGCTTTCGCACGAGGGGCGACTTCAGCAAGGGAAAGGATCACGCCGTGCGCACATTGCTGTGGAATCTCTACGCAGATGAAGAAGGAGCGGCCGCAATCGAATATGGCCTGCTGGCGGCAGGAATTGCGGTCGCTATCATCGCCGTTGTTGCAGCACTCGGTAGCCAGCTCAATACGACGTTCACGACCGTCTCCAGTGCTTTGAAATAGCCGGGCCTTCGCCCGGCATCCGTCCCAAACCCGTCAACGATCGGTCAACCTCGGCGAGGCATCATCGAGGAAGTGTCGGGGTGGGGCGGACGATGGGGCGCCTTCCGGCATCAGAACGGCTTCGGTCCCTCTTCCTCGGGACCGGGCCGTACGCGCTTTTGCGCATTTTCGCAGCTGAACGGCATCGGTGGCATTTTCATCCACGCAAGGCGTCCCGGCACGCCGGCAACGGCGCCTTTGTTTTTTTTGCACGTCATAGTTGACGCAACGTTTTTGCAGGGCGACCATGGCCATATGGCGGCACAAAATCTGTAGGCGCCCACTGTTTATTCTCTGATCAAAGGCAGTGGCAAAAAACCGCCACCAACCAAGGGAGGAAATCTGATGAAGTCGCATATCTTGAGTGCAATCGTCCTGGCGGGCGGTCTATTCGTTACCGGGCAAGCGATGGCCCAGCAGCAACCGGCGGCCGCAGCGCCGCCCGACCTCAATGCCATTCCCGACAAGATGCCGTTCAATATCCCATTCGGTACGCCGATAACGATGGAGCGCGCGCAGGCGCTGGTTCAGGCGGCTGTCGCTGAGGCCAACAAGCGCGGTTGGGCGATGAACGTCTCGGTCGTCGATCCCAACGGCGATCTCGTTGCCTTTGGACGCATGGACGGCGCTCAGCTCGCCTCCATTCCGATCTCCCAGCACAAGGCCCGCGTCGCAGCGAGGTACCGCCGCCCGACACGGGCGTTCGAGGACGCGGTGACGAAGTTCGGATTCAACTACATCCTGACGCTCGATGACGTCATCGCGTCGCGCGGCGGCATACCGCTGGTCGACAACGGCAAGATCATCGGCGCAATCGGCTGCTCCGGCGGCACCGGTTCGCAGGATGAGGCGACCTGCACCGCCGCCGCCGATACTGTGAACAAGACGCAATAACGGAGTCGGCATCAGCGTGCTTGCCCGGACGTTTCACAGGCGGCGAGGGCGGCAACAGTGCCGCCCTCGTTTCGTCTACGAACGTGGCCCGTTTGCAGGAATTTGAAAGCAGTCTGTCGTTGCCGCGAAGAGTGGTGGGCGCTGTAGGGATTGAACCTACGACCTCTCCCGTGTGAAGGGAACGCTCTCCCGCTGAGCTAAGCGCCCGATGCGATCAGGGTTTAAGGAACGGCTCGGCAGGGTGTCAAGCGAAGCCTAATTTGACGACGCGGCGCGCGAGGCGGTCGATTGCAGCGCGCGGATGCGGTCGGCGAGCGTGCTTTTGTTCTCACGCGCGGATTCGATCCCGGTGACTTCTGCCGTGCTCCGGCCGCCGTTGATCTCGGGTGTCGGGTGAACCGGCGCCGGGGTGGCTGCCGGACTGGCGCCCTGCGCCAAGGCAGGCGCATCGACGGCAAGCATCGATACAATGGCCGAACCCGGGCCTTCCAGCGTGGCGGTGAGCCGCGCGACTTCGGCGGCGACGTCGTTGATGCGTTCGCGCAGCAGCGCGTTCTCGACCCGCTCGGACGCCCAGGTCGACTCGGTGTCGCGCTTGATCGTCGCGATCTCGCGCTGCAGCTTGGCGCGCTCTTCGATTGCAGCGGCAAGCTGAGCTTCAAGTTGGGAAATATCCGAGCGGAACTTGCTGACAGCGGCGCTATTGCGGCCACCCGCCGAAGCAAGCTCGGCGCGCAGATCGGTTTCGGTCTGGCGTGCGGCGTCGAGGTCGCCGCTGAGCTTGGCGATCTGATAATCGCGTTCGGCCAGTACGCGGCCCTGATCGCCGAGCTTCGATTCCAGTTCCTGGACGCGCCGGTTGAGAACCTCGGCCTCGGTCGTATGAATCAAAACCTGGCGTTCGAGTTCGTTGGTGCGGGCGCCGAGGTTGCCGAGCTGGTCGCGTGCCTCCTTCAGGTTCGCGGTCGCGGCCTCGGCGTCCTCGCGCTCGCGCAGCAGACGAATTTCGGTATCGTGAACCATGCGCTCGTAATCGGCGACGCTGACCTTCATCGCTTCGACCTGGGTGCGCAGCGCGGCGAGCTCGACGCGCTGGTTGTCGGCGATGATCGAGTGCTCGCCGAGCTCGGCGACGAGCTTCACCAGTTCGGCTTCCTTGTCGGCGAGCGTGCGTTCGGCTTCGCGCAGGGCGCCGCTCTTGATGCCGAACTCCTCTTCGGTGGAGCGCAATTGTTCGCGCAAGCTCTTCTCGCGCGCTTCCAGTGAAAAGATTGTCGCAGTCTTTTCGCCGAGTTCCTTCTTGAGATGATTGATGGCGTCGGATTTCTTGCCGAGGTCGGCAAGCTGTGATGTCGTCTTGGCTTTCATCTGCGCCACGCTCATTTCGAGGCGGCGGGTCGACATCGCGAATTCGGCGCGCAATTGATCCTTGTCGGCGCGGATTTCGGCAATCGAGAGCGGCGTGGCCGCTTCGAGGCGCCGCATGGTCAGGCGCACGGCACGGTTATGCACGAGCGGAACGAACAGCAATCCGAGCAGAGCTGCAACAAGAAATCCGATCCCGAAATACATTACGGGTTCAATCATGACGCTACGCCTCCAGCCGTACCGCTGCCGTGGTCAGACCATGCCACGTGGGTCCAAGCCGCACCACATTCACCAGACGTTAACCTAAACCGACTTTCGCCGCCGCGCTATCGCGGTGATCGGGCGCGGCGCAGCCGTGTCGGCGCCGCCGGCCGCCGGATCGCCTCGATCAGAACGGGTTCCAAGTCGGCCGGGACGTGAATTTAAGATAGCCCAAATTGGCGCCAAGCCGCAGCCCCACGCCAGACCGGATCGGGACGAGAACGATATCGTTGGCGGTCAGCGCCGTCATGCCGAAGCCGCCGATAAAATAGGCCGAGCCGTCGACGCCGCCGAAGCGGTCGAAAATCGCCGCGGTCCGTGGCAGGTTATAGACCAGCATCATGGTCCGCGCGCCGTCGGCGCCGGCATCGAACCCCAGCGACGGACCCTGCCAAAAGACGCGAACATCGCCGGCATTCTTGGTGTAGAGCGTGCCGTCGCCGTAGCGCAAGCCGCCGACGAAAGCGCCGCCGGCCTCTTCGCCGAGGACATAGCCGTTCGGCAGCCCCCATTGGCTCACGGCCTTCTCGACGATCATGGCGAGGCCGCGCGATACGCCGCCAAAGAAGTGATGTCCGGCCTCGACGATCTCGTTCGACGAATACTGATTGGCGGGCGGCGGCTGTCCCGGACTCGGCGGCGGAGGTGGCGAGACTGTCGCCGGCGGTGCGGCCGGTACGGGCTGCTGCTGGGCGGCGCACGGTGTAATGAACAATCCAGCAAAAAACGCGCCGGCTGCCACGAGGCGCAAGGTTGAATTCATCGCTTGCTTCCCCCTTAACCCCTTGCTCACACGCTTAAGTTTAACTCCCGATCGATCCGCTGCGAATCACTCAACCATTTGCCAGAACTATGACGGCAGCACGGCAGAAACGGAAGCAATACTGGGCCTGGATACCAGCCGCCGTCGGCGTCGCGCTGGCGCTGCCGGTTGCAGGACCGGCCTCGATTGCCGCCACCACCGAGCTCATCGTCGTCGACTGGCATACGGGTCTTGCGATCGGCGGTTATGACCCTGTCGCATTTTACACTGACGGGAAGCCAATGGTCGGCAGCGCCGATTTTGAATTCCGCTATGGCGGCGCGATCTGGCGCTTCTGCAACGTCGGCAATCGCGACGCTTTCGCCGCGCGGCCGGATATCTACATGCCGCAATTCGGCGGTTACGATCCGACGGCCGTTGCGCGAGGCGTCGCTGTGTCGGGCAACCCCAATGTATGGCTGATCAGCGATCAGCACTTGTTCTTGTTCTACGATCACGCCGGGCTGGAAAAATTCGCCGCCGATACCGGTCGCTTGATCGCCGAAGCCGAACGCAAATGGCCGGCGGTAGTCCGCACCCTCAGTCCTTGATGTCGCCGCGGGCGATAAAACCAGGGATGAGCAGCCCTTTTTTGCCGTAGCCGATTGCCGCGCCGTCGGGCGCCGTCACGCGGCCACCGGCCGCTTGCAGGATCGCATGACCGGCGGCGATGTCCCAGTCATGCGTCGGCGCCAGCCGCGGATAAAGGTCGGCGTTGCCTTCTGCGATGCGGCAGAACTTTATCGACGAGCCGGATTGCATCAGCCTGGCATGCGGTATGACACCGACATAGGCTCGCGTTTGTGGATCGAGGTGCGAGCGGCTGAGCATGATGATGGTTTCGCCCTGCGGCCGCGGCCGGGTGTGGATCGGGCTGGGCTTGTTGTTTGCAGCTTTGAGGATGCGGTCGGCGCCTTTGCCGACGATGCCGCGCCAATAGTCTCCGTGCGCCGGCGCGCAAATGATGCCGAGTACCGGCACGGCATCGGTGATGAGCGCAATATTGATCGTATATTCGTCGCGTCCGGCAATGAATTCCCGCGTGCCATCGAGCGGATCGACAAGAAAATAGCTGCCGCGCACAGGGACTGCCGCTGCTTCACGCCCCGACTGCTCCTCGGAGATGACCGGGACGCCCGGAGCAATGCGGGTAAGACCTTGGCAGATCACGGCTTCGGCGGCCTCGTCGGCGTCCGTCACCGGCGAGCCATCGGTCTTGGTGCGTATCGTGGTCTTTGTGGATCGATCCAGAATCGCCTGCGCAGCCGCCGCGGTGATTTTGGTCAAGGCGTCCATCAGGGGGGCGCCGGCAGCGGCATCAAGAGTTGGCACTGACGATTCCTGCAGTTCCCGTGGGGAGAGTGCCCTCTAGCATGGCTTGGACGAGGGCACGATTGCCGAATCGGCTAGGCTGTGACAGGCACGGCCCATATCCCCGCAGCGGAGTTTCTCATGTCCGCACCTATGACTGGTCCCATCGCCATCGGCGCCCTCGATTTGGCGGCGTTGTTGTGTTCGCGCGTCTGCCACGACCTGATCAGTCCGGTCGGCGCAATCGTCAACGGGTTGGAGGTCCTGGAAGAGGACAAGAACGAGGAAACCAAGGTCTTTGCCCTGGAACTGATCAAGAAGAGCGCGCATCAGGCCTCGGCCAAGCTGCAGTTCTGCCGGCTGGCGTTCGGCGCGGCCGGTTCGGCGGGTGCTCAGATCGACCTCGGCGACGCGGAAAAGGTGGCGCGCGGGCTTCTCGCCGACGACAAAACCAAGATCACCTGGAATCTGCCCCGGGAATTGATGCCGAAAAACCGGGTCAAGCTGCTGCTGAACATGCTGCTGATTGCCGTCGGCGCAATCCCCCGGGGCGGCATGATCACTGTCGACCCGGTAGACGGCGGTAAGGGCTTTCGCATCGCCTCGTCGGGCCTCAATGCCCGGCTGTCGGAGGCCACGGCCGAGCTCCTGGTGGGTAGCCCGGACCGGCCTGTCGATGCCCACGCCATCCAGCCGCTTTATACGGGGATCCTGGCCCGGGACTGCGGACTTACATTATCGGCCGCCGTCGAGGCTGAGGCCGTGGTTCTGACCGCCGTATAAAGCGGTTTTGGCGTGTTTTATTGTGGTCGTGGCAGTATTTGGCGCCCGTCCGCAACAGAAATTAAACCGTTTGCCAACAGACTGAGGGGGTCCGATCAGGCGCGGCCTGCCTGGCGACGAGGGCGCACGCCTGTCGCGTTCTCTGTAATTTTACAAGCCTTGCGTGTGCCATCCGGCGGGCGCTGGGCTGGTGGTGAGGGCGCCTGTATGGACGACCTGCTCCGGGAGTTCCTGACCGAGACTACCGAGAGTCTCAATCTGGTCGACGCCGAGCTCGTCCGTTTCGAGCAAGAGCCGAACAACGGCAAGATTCTCGGCAACATCTTTCGTCTCGTTCACACTATCAAAGGTACCTGCGGGTTTCTTGCGCTGCCGCGCCTTGAGACCTTGGCGCACGCGGCCGAAACGGTGATGGGCAAATTCCGCGACGGCATGCCGGTCACCGCCGACGCGGTTTCACTCATTCTCGCCACCATCGATCGCATCAAGGCGATCCTGGAGGCGATCGATGCCAACGAGCGCGAACCTGCGGGCAACGACGCCGATCTCATCGAACCACTCGGCCAGATAGCGCGCGGTGAGAATGCGGCAGCGAAACCGGTGGAGGCTTTGGTCGAGCTGAAGCAGCCCGATCCGCCGAAGAATCCGCAAAAGCCCGACAAGCCGGACAGGGCGCCGCCGGAGCGCACCGAGGACGAGCGCGGCGAGCGGCTCGCCAACCATTCGATCCGGGTCAATGTCGACACGCTCGATCATCTTATGACGACGGTCTCCGAGCTTGTGCTCACGCGCAATCAACTGCTCGAGATCGTACGGCGAAACGAGGACTCCGATTTCAAGGTGCCATTGCAGCGTCTTTCGAACGTCACCGCCGAGCTTCAGGAAGGCGTGATGAAGACGCGCATGCAGCCGATCGGCAATGCATGGCAAAAGCTGCCGCGCATCGTGCGCGACCTGTGCGCCGAGCTTGGCAAGGATATCGAGCTCGAAATGCGCGGGGCCGATACCGAGCTCGATCGCCAGGTGCTGGAACTGGTGAGAGACCCACTCACGCATCTCGTTCGCAACTGCGCGGATCACGGCATCGAGCGCCCGGCCGAGCGCCTTGCTGCGGGCAAGGCTGCCAAGGGCACGATCAGACTGTCCGCCTGGCACCAGGGCGGACATATCATCATCGAGATATCGGACAACGGCCGTGGCCTTGACCTCGCCGGCATCCGGGCGAAGGCGCTCGAGAAGGGGCTCGCCAGCGAAGCCGAGCTCGCCGCCAAATCCGAATCGGAAATTTGCAATTTCATCTTCATGCCGGGCTTCTCGACTGCAGCGCACGTAACGAATATTTCCGGCCGCGGCGTCGGCATGGACGTCGTGCGCAGCAATATCGAGCAGATCGGCGGCACGGTGGACCTGAAGTCCGCCGCCGACCTCGGTGCCACGTTCACGATCAAAATTCCGCTCACGCTTGCAATCGTTTCCTCGCTCATTGTCGAAGCCGGCGGTGAACGCTTCGCCATCCCGCAGCTTTCCGTTCTGGAACTGGTGCGGGCGGGCAACGGCGGCGAACACCGTATCGAGCGCATCAAGGACGCGCCGGTGCTGCGGCTGCGCAACAAGCTTTTGCCGCTTATCCGCCTGAAGGAAGTTCTTCGTCTCGGCGAATGCAACAACGAGTCCGGCTTCGTCGTGGTGATGCAGGCCGGCAATCAGGTGTTCGGCGCGGTGGTTGACGGTGTTTTCCACACCGAGGAAATCGTCATAAAGCCGATGTCGTCAAAGCTGCGGCACATTCCGGTGTTTTCCGGCACCACCATTCTCGGCGACGGCTCGGTGATCATGATCCTCGATCCGAACGGCGTGGCGCAGGCGCTCGGCCGTATCGTAACGGCGGGCTATGCCGACAGGCCCGAAACGGAGAATGAGGAAGCGGACAGCGACGCAGATACTGTTTCGCTGCTCGTATTCCGCGCCGGCTCGCAACAGCCAAAGGCCGTGCCGCTGTCGCTGGTCACTCGCCTCGAGGAGATCGATTGCCGCAAAATCGAGGTTTCTGACGGCCGCCATCTCGTGCAGTACCGCGATCAGCTCATGCCGCTGTTGCCGATCGACGGCGACACGCACCTTAAGAAGGAAGGTGCTCAGCCCATCCTAGTTTTCTCCGATCGGGGCCGCTCGATGGGTCTGGTTGTGGACGAGATCGTCGACATCGTCGAGGAGCGGCTCGACATCGAGGTGGCAAGCGAGCGCCCGGGCCTGCTCGGTTTCGCCGTGATCAAGGGCGCGACCACCGAAATCGTCGACGTCGGGCATTTCCTGCCACAAGCTTTCGAAGACTGGTTCCGTAGGCCGGATGCCACGGCAATGCGTCAGGCGCGGACGGTGCTGCTGGTCGACGACTCGATTTTCTTCCGCGAACTGCTCACGCCCGTCATCAAGGCGGCAGGCTATCGCGTGGCGGCGGCGGCCTCTGCCGCCGACGCACTTGCGGCGCTGAGGTCCGATGGCCGGTTCGATCTGATCGTGACCGACACCGATATGCCGGAAATGGACGGGTTTATTTTCGCCGAAGCGGTTCGCGCCATGCCTGGCCGCGCCACGCTGCCCATCATCGCGCTCGCCGCCATGGTTTCTGCGGAAGCGATCGAACGCGGCCGCGCGGTCGGCTTCCATGATTTTGTCGCCAAGTTCGACCGCGCTGGACTGATCGCTGCAATCAAGGAGCAGAGCGCCGATCTCGATCGCGCCGCATGACGATGAACGATACAACCACGCTCAGCGATTATGTGACGTTCACCACTGCGGGCCAGATGTTCGGCCTGCCCATCGAGCGCGTCCAGGACGTGTTCAAGCCGGCCCGCATCACGCGCGTGCCGCTGGCCGGAGCCGAGATCGCGGGCGTTCTTAATCTGCGCGGCCGCATCGTCACTGCCATGGAGTTGCGCATCCGGCTCGGCCTTGGCGCGCGCGACGGCGGGCGCGATCCGATGGCGATCGGCATCGAATCAAAAGGCGAATCGTTCGGCTTGCTGGTCGATGCGGTTGGCGAGGTGCTCAAGCTGTCGGACGAAGAGCGTGAGCCCAATCCCATCAATCTCGATCGTAATCTCGCGCGTGTTTCGACGGGGGTTTATCGCCTCGATGGGGAGCTTCTTGTCATTCTGGACATCGACCGGATTCTCGATCTTGGCGCCGAGGCGGTGGCAGCATGAGTTTCGTGGTGCGTCGCCATATCGACGCGAGAGTGCAATCAAAGCGGGTTTTCCCGCCAAGCGTGGAGTGAGGACGTTATGAAAACCTGTTTGGTCGTCGACGACTCGAGCGTCATTCGCAAAGTGGCGCGCCGAATCCTCGAAGGGCTCGACTTCCAGATCGTGGAAGCCGAGAACGGCGAGGAAGCTATCGAAACATGCAAGCAGCAATTGCCGGATGCAATTCTGCTCGATTGGAATATGCCTAAAATGGATGGCTATGATTTTCTGCGTGTACTGCGGCGGCTGCCCGGTGGCGATGGCCCGAAAGTGGTGTTCTGCACCACCGAGAACGACGTCGCCCACATCGCGCGTGCGCTTCACGCCGGGGCCAACGAGTACATCATGAAGCCGTTCGACAAGGACATCGTCGAGGCGAAGTTCCAGGAAGTCGGTCTGATCTGAAGCCCGGTGCTCGCGGCCGCATTGTTGAATGACTGAAGCGTAAAGTCAGCGTGTAAAGTAGAGTACATGAGTATCACCCTTGCCGCCGCCAGGCGTGTGGCCGCTGCCGACAAGCCGATCCGCGTCATGGTCGTTGACGATGCCGTGGTCGCGCGCAGCCTGGTGACACGGTGGGTCGACGCCGAGCCGGACATGACGATCGCGGCGTCGTTGCGCACCGGCCGCGAAGCCGTGGACCAGATTGAAAGGTGCGACCCCGATGTCGTCGTGCTCGACGTTGAAATGCCCGAGCTCGACGGCATTTCGGCGCTGCCGCTCCTGCTGAAGAAGAAGCGCGATCTGGTGGTGATTATGGCGTCGGCGGTGACGCGCCGCGGCGCCGAAGTGAGCTTGCGGGCGCTGTCGCTCGGCGCCGCCGATTATATCCCCAAGCCCGCGTCCACGCGCGAGGCGACGACTACATCCACGTTCCGGCGCGAACTGATCGAAAAAATCCGCAATCTCGGCCATCGCCGCGTGCTGCCGCGCGGCCTCATGCCGGCGCCCATCACAGACCGCCTGCCGCGACACCAGACGCTTGCGGCGCCCGCGGTACGAGAGTTGGCGATTCCGAGGCCGGAGACGCACACCTTCGCATTGCGGCCGTTCGCCACCGCGATCCCTCGTGTCCTCTTGGTCGGCTCGTCCACGGGCGGTCCTCAGGCGCTCACCATATTGCTCGAGAAACTGCCGGCGGCGATCGACCGCGCACCGCTGCTGATTACACAACACATGCCCCCGACTTTCACTACGGTGCTGGCCGAGCATCTGTCGCGTGTCGGCGGTCGTGGCGCCCATGAAGCCGAGCACGGAGAGCCGGTCCTGGCTGGCGGCATTTATGTGGCGCCGGGCGGCCGCCATATGCGTATCGTCCGCGACCGGGGTGGCATTCGGATCATGCTTGGTGACGATCCGCCGATCAATTTTTGCCGACCGGCAGTCGATCCGATGTTCTCTTCGGCCGCCCAGGTATGGGGTGCGAGCGCTCTCGCGATCGTCCTCACCGGCATGGGCAGTGACGGCACAAACGGCGCCGCCGATATCGTGGCCGCTGGTGGCAGTGTGATCGCGCAGGACGAAGCCTCGAGCGTCGTCTGGGGGATGCCGCGCTCGGTGGCGCAGGCCGGCCTATGCTCGGCGGTGTTGGGCCTCACGGAGATTGCGCCGAGAGTGCTGCGGCTGTTTTCAGGGGCGCGCACATGACGCCCGCCGATTATGACTATCTTCGCAAGCGTCTCAAGGAACGCGCGGGGCTCGTGCTGTCCGCCGACAAGCAGTATCTGGTAGAAAGCCGCCTCCTGCCCGTCGCCCGCGCCGCCGGTTTCGCTAGCCTCGCCGACCTCGTGCGCGCGCTCACGCTTGGCGACGATACGCTGATGACGGCCGTTGTCGAAGCGATGATGACGCACGAGTCGTTTTTCTTCCGTGACAAGGTTCCGTTCGACCACTTCCGTTCGACGATCATGCCGGCGCTCATCGCGGCGCGCAAAATCACGCGCAGGATCCGCATCTGGTGCGCGGCGGCGTCCACCGGCCAGGAATGCTATTCGTTGGCGATGTGCCTCAAGGAGATGGAGCAAACGATCGCGGGCTGGCGCATCGAGCTTCTCGCTACGGACATTGGCAATGACGTTCTGGAAAAGGCTCAGCAAGGGCTCTACAGCCAGTTTGAGGTACAGCGCGGGCTGCCGATCCAGCTTCTGATCAAGCATTTCACGCAAGTCGGCGAGATGTGGCAGATCGCGCCGGCTATTCGCGCCATGGTCAGATTCCAGCAGCTCAACCTGCTGTCCGATTTCACCAGACTTGGCAGGTTCGACCTGATTTTCTGCCGCAACGTTCTGATCTACTTCGATACCGAAACCAAGATCGGCGTGCTCAACCGTCTTGCGCAGTCGATGGCCGGCGACGGCTATCTCGTGCTTGGTGCGGCCGAAACCGTGGTGGGCTTGACCGAAAGCTTCAAGACCGTGCCCGACAAGCGCGGGCTTTACATGCCGAACCTGAATGCGGCCAGCCTTTTCGCCGGTGCGAGACCGGCGCCACGTCTGGTCGCGGTCAGTGGTGGGCGGTGACCACCCCGATCGGGTTAAGGCGGACTCTGAAATGTCAAACAAAAACCCCGGCCTTGCGGCCGGGGTTTTGCAGTCTCGGTCTCGTCGTCTTTAAGCGGGAATCTTGGCCTCGTCCTCGCTCGGCTCGCGCAGCACATAGCCGCGGCCCCACACCGTTTCGATGTAGTTCTTGCCGCTCGAGGCGTTGGCGAGCTTTTTGCGGAGCTTGCAGATGAAGACGTCGATGATCTTCAGTTCCGGCTCGTCCATGCCGCCATAGAGGTGATTGAGGAACATTTCCTTGGTCAGCGTCGTGCCTTTGCGCAGGCTCAGGAGTTCCAGCATCTGGTACTCCTTGCCGGTCAGATGCACCCGCGCGCTGTTGACCTCGACGGTCTTGGTGTCGAGATTGACACACAGGTCGCCGGTATTGATGACCGACTGCGCGTGCCCCTTGGATCGACGCACGATGGCGTGGATTCGCGCGACCAATTCGTCCTTGTGGAACGGCTTGGTCATGTAGTCATCGGCGCCAAATCCGAGCCCCCTGACCTTGTCTTCGATGCCGGCCAGCCCCGAAAGGATGAGGATCGGCGTCTTGACCTTCGAAACGCGCAAGGAGCGCAGCACTTCGAAGCCGGACATGTCCGGGAGGTTCAAGTCGAGAAGAATGATGTCGTAGTCGTAGATTTTGCCGAGATCGATCCCTTCTTCGCCGAGATCGGTCGTGTAGACATTGAAGCTCTCGGACTTGAGCATCAATTCGATCGATTGCGCCGTGGCGCTATCGTCTTCAATCAATAGAACGCGCATGCCAGTCCCCTTCCTCGCCGCGAAGGCTTAAGGTCGGCACGCCGCAGCGGCGGCAGCCCCTGGAAAACGCCTTGGGACAAACTGATTCGAGACACTAGCGAATCTATGGTTAACAAAACCTGATTCCCCCGCGCAAGCATTCTCTAGGCGAATTCGTCCGAATCGCCATAAGATATTGCGGGAAAGGAGTTTTTTAGCCACGTAGACGCTCATGCATCAAATTAAGTTCTGGCGCTAACCGATTCAAACGACTCGCTTCGCCATCCTGGCTCGGCGAGTTGCCTTGATCCCCAAGGACGATAACTGGATGATTAACGGCCCGGGTAAATACACCGTTAAGACCGAGGTCTCTGGAGTAACCATTTCTGCGGTCTTAAGGCGGCGGGGTGGCCTGCGATGAGGGCCGCGCCATGAAAGCGCTGGCCGAACAGATCAACGAACTCGATGGTATCGAGATCTACGGCCGTGTCGTTGGCGTGCGTGGCCTGATGGTCGAAGTCTCGGGGCCATTGCACGCGATGTCGGTTGGCGCCCGCGTGATCGTCGAGACCCCGGCCAACCCCATTCCGTGCGAAGTGGTCGGTTTCACCGGCACCAATGCCTTGCTGATGCCGTTCGCGCCGCTCGAAGGCGTGCGGCGGGGCTGCCGCGCGTTGGTCACTTCAGTGGCAGGAGCGGTGCGCCCGTCGGGCGGCTGGCTCGGCCGCGTGGTCAACGCGCTCGGCGAGCCGATCGATGGCAAAGGTCCGATGCTGCTTGGGCCGTCGCCTTATGCGTTTCGCAGTACCCCGCCGCTGGCCCATGCCCGCCGCCGGGTCGGCGCGCCACTCGACCTGGGTGTGCGGGCCCTCAACACGTTCCTCACCTGCTGCCGCGGCCAACGCATGGGTATTTTCTCCGGCTCCGGCGTCGGCAAATCGGTGCTGTTGTCGATGCTGGCCCGCAACGTGTTGGCCGACGTCACCGTGATCGGACTGATCGGCGAACGCGGCCGCGAGGTGCAGGAATTCTTGCAGGACGACTTGGGCGAAGTCGGCCTCGCTCGATCGGTTGTCGTCGTTTCCACCTCCGACGAACCGGCCTTGATGCGCCGCCAGGCTGCTCACCTGACGCTCGCCATCGCCGAGTATTTCCGCGACGAGGGCAAAGACGTGCTGGTCCTCATGGATTCCGTGACCCGCTTCGCCATGGCGCAGCGCGAAATCGGCTTGTCCGCGGGCGAGCCGCCGACGGCCAAGGGCTATACTCCGACAGTATTCACCGAATTGCCTCGGCTGCTGGAGCGGGCAGGGCCCGGCATCGATCAGGGCACCATAACCGGCATCTTCACCGTCCTGGTCGATGGCGACGACTACAACGAGCCGATCGCCGACGCGGTCCGCGGCATCCTCGACGGCCATATCGTCATGGAGCGCGCGATCGCAGAGCGCGGGCGCTATCCGGCGATCAATGTGCTCAAGTCGGTGTCGCGCACCATGCCGCGGTCAGCCGACCAGGCCTATCTGCCGGTCATCACCCGTGCGCGCCAGGTGATGGCGACCTATGCCGACATGGAGGAACTCATCCGGCTGGGCGCCTATCGGGCCGGCACCAGCCCGGAAGTCGATGAGGCTATCCGGCTGCACAAGCCGCTCGAGGCTTTTCTGTCTCAAGGCAAGGACGAAGCGACCAGCCTGGCGGATGGTTACCGGCGTCTTGACGAAATCCTGTCCGGTTCGGAAACCGAACGCTAACGATATAGCGTCACAATCCGGGCGAAATGGGACGCCGCGCGCCGGGGTTGGCGGCGTCTTTGTCCAGTGACTTCGGGGGAGTACCAGTCGATGAAGTCCCGAGAAACGCTCAACCGCCTGAAGAAGTTTCAGGTCGACGAGAGACGGCGCAAAGTCGCGCAGATCGAAACCATGATCGCCGAATTCGAGCGTATGGCCGCCGATCTCGAGCGCGAAATCAAGGTCGAGCAGGATCGCGCCGGAATCCACGATCCAGGGCATTTTGCCTATCCGACCTATGCCAAGGCTGCGATTGGGCGGCGCGAGAACCTTAAGCGTTCGGTGGACGAACTGCGCACCCAGCTTGAGGACGCCAAATTGGCGCTTGCCGAGGCCTTCGAGGATCTCAAGAAAGTCGAGCTGTTGGACGAGCGCGACCAGATGCGCGAGCGCGAGGCTGAGAGCGACGCCGAACAGGCCGAGCTCGACGATATCGCGCTGCTGCGCATGCGCGGCGTCGCGCCGGCCTGACCGCGGGTCCATTGTGACGTAAGTCGTCGCGCCCGGCCCTATGCCGGGCACGGACGTTTGTGGGCTGGGGGTCGAATGAGGCCTTGTCCATGCCATCGCACCCCTCCTTTCGCTCTCGACGAGCGGGCGGCTCCGCGGCGATAATCGGCACGGGGGCCAGCTTTCCAGGCTGAGGCTTCTTGCGGATCGGCCTTCGGGGGCCAAGGGCAGTCATGCTGATGCAGGCGGAACTCGTCTGGCTGCTTGGGGCCGTCGCCAAAGGCGACGCTGCCGCATTCGAGCGGCTTTATGGCGCGACCCGGGCGAAACTTTACGGGGTGCTGCTTCGTATCTTGGGCAGACCCGAATTGGCCGAAGAGGTCATGCAGGAGACCTATTTGAAGGTCTGGAAAATGGCGGACAAGTTCGACCCGGCGCTTGCGAGTCCCATCACCTGGATGGTGGCGATGGCGCGCAATCGGGCTATCGACATTGTGCGCAAGCGCGGCGAGGTCTCGATCGAAGAGGAGCCGGAGGCGCAAAACGTTGCATCCGAAACGCCGGCGCCGCTGGCGCGCCGTGAAATGACCGAGGAGCTGAAGCGTCTTCTGTCCTGCCTCGGCAAGCTCGATCCGGAAAAGCAACGTATCGTACTCTTGGCCTATTACAGCGGCTGGAGCCGGGAGCAGCTTTCGACCAAGCTCGATATCCCGGTCAACACGATCAAGACATGGTTGCGCCGCAGCCTGCTCGAAATTCGCGAGTGTATGGGAAAGTAGCGGCTCAAGTGAGAACAGGACGGCTCTCGTGATATATGACGACGCCCAAGACGCTCTCGCCGCCGAATATGTCCTCGGCACGCTTTCCGGCGATGAGCGCGAACATGCCGAGGCGTTGCTGGAGATCGATCCGGGATTCGCCGAGTCAGTCCGCCTTTGGGAGCGCCGGCTTGGCGAGCTTAACGTCATGGTCGAGGCGGTCGAGCCGCCGCCGGCGGTGTGGGAGAAAATCAGCAAGGAAATCGGTTACGTTGCGCCGCCGAACACCGGCCCATCGGTGCCGGCGGAAGCCGCCGCTGCCATACCGCCGGCCGAGGCTCCGGCGTTCCAGATGGAAGAAACTCCCGCTTTCGCGGATCAGGTGAGTGAACAGCCCGCAGCAATGCCGCCTGCCGCGCAGCTCGCGGACGCTATTTCGGAATCCATTACATCCTCACTCGCCAAATCGCTCGCCGAGGCGCCGGCCGAGGAGGCTGCGGCGCCTTTGTCGCTGGAGCGAAATGAGCGCACAGCCAATATCGAGCGCAGCGCCAACATCGTGCAGCTCTCGCGGAAGGTCAGTCAGTGGCGCGGCATTGCGATCGCGATGCAGGCCATCGCTGCGTTGCTGGCGATCTACATCGGGGCCGCACAGTTCTATCCCGGCCTTATTGCGCTTCGCGGCCGCGCCGGCCAAGAGCAGACCGCCCAAGCCCCCGCGCAGTTGGCAGCGCGACTCGTCGCCGTATTGCAGCAAGAGCCGACCGCGCCAGCATTCCTGCTCACCGTCGATCCGCAAAACCGCACTCTGGTTGTGCGCCGGGTTTCGGCCACTCCGGAACAAGGCCGCAGCTATGAGCTCTGGCTGATTGCAAAAGGGGCGCCAGCGCCGAAATCGCTCGGCCTCGTCGGCGGGGATGAGTTCACCGAGCGAACGATCCCGGGCAATCTCGACCTGGCGACGTTGCGATCGGCGAGCTATGCGGTTTCGCTCGAGCCCGCCGGCGGATCGCCAAGTGGCGTGCCGACCGGTCCGGTGCTGTTCACCGGCAACATCGTCGAGTCCGTCCCGACGGCGCCGCGCACGTAAGATTTCACCCGCCAAAGCGCGTGTGCCCGGCGCGAGGCCGGGCACGTAGAGTCAGAGTAGAACCTGGAAATTGCAGGCTTATCGGATAGTCGGCGGCTGGCCGCTCATCGTCGTCGGCTGGCCAGCCTTGACCAGTTCGGCGGTTCCGAGATCGAGAGTGCTGACGTGGGCGAAAACGCCGATCACGGCAACGATCGTCGCACAGACCAAGCCGAGGACCACGATCTTCAGGTGCGTCGCCCGGTCGGCGCTATACATCGAATGATTCATTGCCACCTCCCGTTTTCTGCCTATTAGTCGCGGCAGCCGGGTCGAATAGTTCACTCATGCAGCCAATTGGGTACTGTGATTCACAGGCAAAATAGGTCTTCACTTAACGGTGAAGGCCCGTGATAACGGTTGATGAGGCGCTTGGTTCCGGCTCGGCAGAAGGGCTTCTTTCAGGCTAAATCCGCCGAAGCGGCCGGACATGGAGGGTTGGATCGTGAGCCAAATCGTAGCCGAACTTGCGCCGACGGGCGTGCTGCGCGCAGGCATCAACATGAGCAATTTCCTGCTGGTCACGGGAAAGACGGCATCCGGCGATCCGCAAGGGGTCGCGCCCGACATGGCCGCTGAGATCGCGCGGCGGCTCGGCGTGCCGGTCGCCTATGTCCAGTTCGAGCGTCCTTCGAAGCTCGCCGATGCTGCCGGGACCAACACGTGGGATATCGGGCTGATCGGCGCCGAGCCGCAGCGTGCCGAGAAGATCACGTTCACCGCCGCCTATTGCGAGATTGAAGCGACCTATCTGGTGCCGAAGGGCTCACCGATTTCCGGTATTGCCGACGTCGATCGACCGGGCGTGCGGATTACGGTCCGCCGCGGCGCCGCTTACGACCTCTGGCTTGAGCGCAATATCAAGCAGGCCACCGTTTTGCGGTCGGACTCGGCCGACGGACCGTTCAACCAGTTCGTCGCCGAAAATCTGGAAGCCTATGCCGCGCTGCGGCCGCAGCTTCTGACGGATGTCGAAAAGCTGGCCGGTGCAAAAATCCTTCCGGGCAACTTCATGACCGTGCAGCAGGCGATCGGAACCGCGAAGCCGAATACCGCCGGGGCTGCGTTCCTGAGCGAGTTCGTGGCGGAAGCCAAGCGTTCGGGTCTGGTGGCGCGGCTGATCGAGAAGCATCACGTCAAGGGCTTGTCGGTCGCGGCTTAGCGCATGATCCCGAAAAAAGCCCGCTGTTGGATTTGATCCGAGAGAGGACGTCGGTCCCCGGAAAAGATCATACGCAAGAAAGATCAGATGCTGGCGACGGTCTTGAGCCGCGCTCGCGGGTGAATCTCCGATTGCGCCAAGACGCTGGTCTGCGCGCGGAAACGTTCGATAATACCACGCACGAACGGCCGGATACCGGGTGACGTGACCAGCACCGGCGCTTCGCCCTCTTGCGCGGCATGCTCGAATTTCTCGCGCACCGCGTTGATGAATTCCGTGAGCCGCGACGGCAGCATGGCGAGGCTGCGGTCGTCGCCCTGACCGACAATCGATTCTGCGAAGGCCTGTTCCCACTTGGCGGTCAGTGCGATGATCGGCAGATGGCCTGCGGGGGTCGTATGCTGGGCGCAAAGCTGGCGTGCCAGGCGGGCGCGGACGTGTTCGGCCAGCATTGCCGGGTTGCGCGTCGAGCCCAGACCGTCGGCAATGCCTTCGAGGATCGTCGCAAGATCCCGGATCGATACCCGCTCGGCGAGCAAGATTTGCAAGACGCGCTGGATGCCGGAGATCGTGATCAACGACGGCACGATGTCCTTGATCAGCTCGCTCTGCTCCTTCGGCAGTTCCTTGATCAGCTTCTGTACCTCGCCGTAGGACAACAGCTCCGACATGTTGGCCTTGATGAGTTCGGTCAGGTGGGTTGCAAGCACCGTTGCCGCGTCGACGACAGTGTAGCCCTTCACCGACGCTTCCTCCTTGAGCGCCGCGTCGATCCAGGTCGCGGGGAGGCCGAAGGTCGGCTCGGTGGTGTGGACGCCGGGCAGCGTCACCTGATTGCCGGCCGGGTCCATAACCATGTATTGGCCGTGCCATACCTTGCCGGTGCCGGCTTCGACGTCTTTGATCTTGATGACATAGCTGTTGGCGTCGAGCTGAACGTTGTCGAGGATGCGCACCGCCGGCATGACGAAACCCATCTCGATCGCCAGCGACCGGCGTAGCGCCTTGATCTGCTCGGTCAGGCGGTCGGAGCCGTCGGGCGCATTGACTAGTGGCAACAGCGCATAACCGAGCTCGATCTTGAGATCGTCGATTTTGAGCGTTGCCGACATCGGCTCCTCGGCCGGTGTGGCGGCTGCCTTGGCACTTGCTACATTCTTCGCTTCCGTTGCGATTGCCTGCTTGTTGCGGCGATCGATCACGTAAGCGAGGCTCGCGGTGCCGCCGCCGAGCATCAGGAAAGGGATCATTGGAATGCCGGGCAGAAGCGACATGACCAGCATGACGGCAGCCGACATGCCAAGCGCCTTCGGATAGCCGGAAAGCTGGCCGAGCAAGGCCTTGTCGGCGGCGCCTGTCACGCCTGCCTTCGATACCAGGAGGCCGGCGGCCATCGACACGATCAGCGCCGGAATCTGGGTCACAAGGCCGTCGCCGACCGTCAGGAGGGTGTAGGCGTGGGCAGCTTCCGCAAAGCTCAGACTCTGCTGGATTATGCCGATGACCATGCCGCCGATGACATTGATGAGGACGACGAGCAGGCCGGCGATGGCGTCGCCACGGACGAACTTCGAGGCGCCGTCCATGGCGCCGAAGAAGCCGGATTCGTCTTCCAGGTTCTTGCGCCGCCGCCGCGCTTCCTTCTCGTCTATCATGCCGGCGGACAGGTCGGCGTCGATCGCCATCTGCTTGCCGGGCATGGCGTCCAAGTGGAAGCGCGCCGCCACTTCGGCGATGCGCCCCGAGCCCTTGGTGATGACGACGAAATTCACGATCACCAGAATCGTGAAAACGATAATGCCGATGACGAAGTTGCCACCCATCACGAAATTGCCGAACGCCTCGATAACGTGTCCGGCGGCGGCAGAGCCTTCGTGGCCGTGCGCGAGGATAAGCCGCGTTGAAGCGAGATTGAGCGCCAGGCGAAGCATGGTGGCGATCAGCAGCACTGTCGGGAATGACGAAAATTCGAGCGGCGTCTGTATGAAGAGCGACGTCATCAGGATCAGCACCGAGAATGTGATCGAGATGGCCAGCGAGAAATCGAGCAAGAGCGCGGGCAACGGCAGGATGAGGATGACCAGGATCGCCATCATCCCGACGGCAAGCGCGATGTCGCTCCGCCTCAGCATGGTACCGAGGTCGACGAGGCGCGACAGTGCCGTCTCTCCGCCCTGCGCCGATGTTGCGTCGGTCATGCCGGTTGTTCGATTCCGTCGGTCGTGCGATTCAAAGCTGTGCGCGGCGGCTGAAGGGCCGCCGGCACGAATGGCTTGTGCCGCGCTCGCTTCCAAAGGCAGTCCTCGAAGAGTGCGGTGGAAACGGATACGCCTCCCGGGCAAAATGTGCCGGGTATATGGTTACCGGGTGGTTAACGCTGGGTCAGGTTTCGCGCCCGCCCAGCCTGGAGGACCGATAAGGCCGTGAAACTCCGCATTGCACTGTCTGCCGCGATGATTGTGCTTGCCGCCACGGCTGCGCTGGCCGACGGCATCGAGCCCGGTCTGTGGCGGATCATCGCCCGGACGGAAACCGGCGGGGTCATCGGCCCGCCGCACGAAAGCTCGAAATGCCTTACGGCCGAGCAGACGCGCGACCTCGGCACGACGTTTTCGCCGGTACCGGCCACGGTGAATTCGGTCTGCGCGCCGATCGAGCGCAGTCTCAATGGCGACAAGCTGACCTGGAGGCTGTCCTGCAAAGGGCAGCTTGACATGGAGCTGACCGGCGAATTCACCTTCGACAGTCCGCACCATTATACGGCAATCATGCACACCAAGGCGGAGATGGCCGGTATGCAGATGGTCGATTCGCAAAACATGCTCGAAGGGCAGTGGCTGTCAGCCTGCCCGCAATAATGGAATAGGTGCCTCATGCATACGGATTCGATTTCGCCGTGGACGCACGGCCACGCCTTTCTCGGCGAGCGGCACAGCCAGCATGAACGGTGGACCTGGAGCGTGGTGGCGCTGACAGCCGCCATGATGGCCGCTGAAATTACTGGCGGCACGCTGTTCGGGTCGATCGCGCTCGTCGCCGACGGCTGGCATATGGCGACGCACGTCGCGGCACTGGCGATCGCCGGTCTGGCCTATTTGTTCGCGCGCCGCCATGCCGAAGACGCGCGCTTTTCGCTCGGCACCGGAAAGTTCGGTGAGCTTGCGGCCTTCGGCAGCGCCATCATCCTCGGCATGATCGCGCTCGGCATCGGCTACGAGTCGATATTACGGCTCGTCCACCCCGTCACCATTCATTTCCAGGAGGCGATTCCGATTGCGGCGCTTGGCCTTTGCGTCAATTTGGTCAGCGCATGGCTGCTGCACGACGGGTCGGGGCACGAGCACGGCCACGATGGCCACGACGATCATCGCCATAACGCGCACCACCGCGATACCAATCTGCGCGCCGCCTATGTCCATGTCTTGGCCGACGCCATGACGTCGGTGCTGGCAATTGCCGGCCTTTCGGCAGCGTGGCTGTTCGGCTGGACGTTCATGGATCCGCTGGTCGGACTGGTCGGCACCGTGGTGATCGCAAGCTGGGCGCTCGGACTGTTGCGTTCCGCGGGCAGCGTCTTGCTCGACACCGTTCCGGACGGCGAGCTCACACGGAATATTCGCCAGCGGATGGAGATCGGCAGCGATCGGCTCGCTGACCTGCATGTTTGGCAATTAGGTCCAGGTCATGCCGCGGTTATCGCCTCGGTCGTGTCAGACGCCCCGCAGGCGCTGGCGGTTTACAAGCAGCGGCTTGACGGGCTTGCCGGGTTGTCGCATGTCACCGTCGAAGTGAATGCGTGTCCGCTTTGATTAACCGCACCTGCGCATGCTGAGATTCTCGCTCGCGCTCGTCGCAACATTCAGCGTCCATGCCGCGTTGGCGCAGGAGCGCCCGGCGGCATTTGTCGACGTCGCTTCGGTCGTTCCGGGTCTCCTCGCCGACATCCGCTACGCCGGCTCGCATAATTTTGTCGGCCGGCCGATCGACGGTTATGAAGCGCCGCGCTGCCTTCTGACGCAAGCCGCGGCCGACGCGCTGGCCGCGGTGGCGCGCGATCTTGCCTCCCGCGGCCTTCGGATCAAAGTGTTCGACTGCTACCGGCCGACGCGGGCGGTGGCGAATTTCGTGCGCTGGGCGCGCGATCTCAACGACATTGCCGGGAAGGCGGAGTTCTATCCCGATGTCGACAAGCGAACGCTGTTCCGCGACGGTTATATCGCCTCGCAGTCCGGCCATTCGCGCGGCTCGACAACTGACCTGACGCTGGCGCAGGCCGACGGGCAGGGGCTCGATATGGGCACGCCGTTCGATTTTTTCAGTCCGAAATCATGGACTGCCGACCGAAGTATTAGCGCCGAGGCGCACGCAAACCGCATGTTGCTGGCAACTGCGATGCGCCGCCGCGGATTTCGCCGCTACGACAAGGAATGGTGGCATTTCACGCTGCGGGGCGAGCCATTTCCGGACACTTATTTTGATTTTCCGGTGAAATGAGCGCCTCACAGTCCGAGATAAAATTTCTTGATCAGATCGTTGTTGTTTAGCTCGTCCGCCGAACCGCCTTCGAAGGCGATCTTGCCGTGTACGATAACGTAGCCGCGATTGGCGATGCGGATCGCTTGCGTGAAATTCTGCTCGGCCATCAGGACAGTAAGCTGATAGCGCTGCTTCATCTCGTTAATGGCATCGATGGTGCGGCTCACCAGGATTGGTGCCAGCCCCACCGAAGGCTCGTCGACAAGCAGGATTTTTGGCGCCAGCATCAAGGCGCGGCCGAGCGCGACCATCTGCTGCTCGCCGCCCGACAGGCTGCCTGCAAGCTGTGCGCGGCGTTCGGCGAGGCGGGGAAAAGTCTCGAAGCAGACCGCAAGATTGCGCGCCAACTCCCGGCGTGCCGCGGGACGATAGGCTCCCAGCAGCAGATTTTCCTCCACCGTCAGCCTCGGAAACAACCGGCGGCCCTCCGGGACCAGTGCGATGCCGAGGTCGACAATCTCCTCGGTGGTGCGGCCGACGAGATCGTGATGGATGCCGTCGATCTCGGCGACGATCGAACCCTGGCTCGGTCGCACTATGCCCATGACGCATTTCATCAGCGTCGATTTGCCGTTGCCGTTAGTGCCGAGCAGCACGACGGTCTCGCCGCCACCGACTGTGAGCGAGACGTCATCGATCACGCGCACTGCGCCATAAGCAGCGTGAATACCGGCAATGGTTATGCTGCTAGCCAAGATAAGCCTTCTCCACTTCGGGATTGCGGACGACCTCGTCGGGCGGGCCGTCGGCGATCTTGTGGCCGGACACCAGCACGACAAGGCGGCGCGAGAAGCTCATCACCGCGCGCATGATGTGCTCGATCAGGATGATGGTGACGCCGCGCTCGTTCAGGCGCAGCAAAAGTGTCAGGATTTCCTCGATCTCGGAGTGGGTCAGGCCCGCCATCGACTCGTCGGCGATCAGTAGCTTCGGCTCCGCCGCCATGGCGCGCGCCAACTCAAGCTTGCGCATCTCGCACTGTGTGAGATCGCGCGGCAGATGGCGCGCCTTGGGCTCGAGGCCCACCTCATGCAGCAGGTCGGCGCAACGATCCTCGACTTCACCGGCACTGCGGAGGCTGCTGCCTCGCACGGCAACCGTGTACATCAACGGGATGCGGATATTATCGATCAGGCTCAGGCTGACGAACGGACGGGGCAGCTGGAAGCTGCGGGACAACCCGATGTGGGTGCGTTGATGGGCAGAAAGCCCGTCGAGCGTGCGGCCATCGAAACGCACGGCGCCTTGCTCGTTACGGAGCGTGCCGCAGATGCAATTGACCAGCGTCGACTTGCCGGAGCCATTCGGCCCGATCAGGCCAAGGCGTTGGCCGGCCGGCACCGAAAGCGTAATGTTCTCGAGCGCGACAAAGCCGCCAAAGCGCTTGCCGAGATTGTCGACCTCGAGCAGGTTGCTCGACGGGCCGCTGCCGTCGCCGGTCATGGTACGGCTCCCGGAGCATCGGTCTCGACGCGGCGCCGGCCGACAAAGTCTTCCGGCTTGCGTTGCCAATATTTGTGGACGAGGCCGAGGATGCCGTTGGGCGCGACGATGACAAAGCCGACCAGCAGACAACCCACGATCAGCAGATTGACCGCCGATGAAATGGTGACCGTCGCGATCTGTTGCAGCGAGCCGAGCAAAATAGCGCCTATCAGCGGTCCGACCCAGCTTGTGGTGCCGCCGATCAGCGGCATCGCAATCGAGTTGACGGCGTAATCAAGCCCGAACGTCGAATCCGGTTGCAGATAGCCGATGTAGTAGGGGAACGGCGCGCCGGCCATGCCCATCAGGGCGCCAGAGATCGTCGTCGCCATCAACTTCAGCCGAAGCGTTGGCACGCCCGAAGCCTCCGCCGCCAATTCGTCGTCGCGGATGGTCGCGAAACCGTAGCCCAGCCGCGAGTTCTCGATCGTCCGCGCGACCGTCAGCGCGGCCACGGCCAGCATCATCATCACCAGGAAAAGATATTTTATATAGGCGCCGATAATTGGGACGGCCTCCGGCCGCAGGATATAGGCGCCGCGCGAGCCGCCAACATAATCCCAATTGACGACGAGCGTCTGCAGCACCACGGCAAGCGCCAGCGTCGCGATGGCGAAGAACGCGCCGCGCAGGCGCAGCGTCAGATAACCCATGCCGAAGCCGATAATGCCGGACACCGCGCCGCCGATCAGCATGAGAACCGGGATCGGGACGCCATAGAATTCGTTCTCGGTGGTGAACTTGTAGATCGCGACCGTCGAGTAGGCGCCGACCGCGAAAAACGCAGCGGTGCCGAAATTCACGTAGCCGCAGTAGCCACCGAGGATGTTCCACGCGGTCGACAGCACGATGTATTGCAGCACGACATAGCCGGCAAAAAACACGTAATCGTTGCCGACGGCGCTTGCGGCGGCGAACACCAGGCCGGCTACGACGAGGCAGACAACGAGAAAGCCGGTCGTGCGCATGATTCAGCGTCCCAACAGGCCGGCCGGCCGCACCGCCAGCGTCAGGAGCAAAAATCCGAACGATACCGCTGGCGCCCACGATGGCCCATAAAAAGTCGAAGTCAGGCTCTCGACAATGCCGATCAGCATCGCCGCTATAATGGTTCCCGGCAGGCTGCCCATGCCGCCCAGCACGCAGATCGCAAATACGCGGCCGATGTATTGGCGACCGACCGAGGGCTCGACCGGCTGGATGATGATGAGAAAGGCGCCGGCAAGCGCCGCCGTCGCAATGGAAATGCCGAAGGCGATGCGCTTGATGCGGATCGGATCGACGGCCATCAGCCGCAAAGCAAGCTGATCCTGCGCCACCGCCATGATGGCGCGGCCGACAAACGTGCGCGTGAGAATGAGTTGCAGAACGGCAATCAACAGCAGAGAGACGAGGCAGGGCACCAGGATGCGGAGCGGTATGTCGACATAGCCGAAATGCCAGGTCGGACCGATATAGGGCGCCTCGACGTAGCGGTAGTCGACGCCGAAATAGAGCACCAGCGAGACTTCGGTGATGAACAGCACGCCGAAAAAGAAAGCCAGCCCGCGCAGCGACTCCTGGCCGTGCTTCTCGAATGAGACGTAATAGATTTGATAGATGCCGGCGCCAAGCACGTAAAACGCGGGCGTCATCACAATTGCGGTGATGATGGGATCGAATCCGAAGCTGATGTTGACGATATAGGCGACATAGGAGCCGAGGATGATGAAGGCCGGATGGGCAATGTTGACGATGTCGAGGATGCCGAACGAGATCGACACGCCGCATGTCACCGCAGCGTAGAAACCGCCGATCAGGATGCCCGAGATAACGGCATTGACCAGAAGATCGACCGAAAAGATCATTACTCAACACCCAGCCCTGCCGGAGTGTGCAGGAAGCGCACCGTCTTGGCTATCTCAACCCCTCCGCGCGGAGGTGGAGAGGGTGTGGCACGTCCGCGCTATGCCGCGGCGCGGACCTGGTCGGGAATAGCGAGCGGTTTGTTGGCGCTGTCGAGGAATTCGATGGTCATGAAGACCATCTCCTTGTCGCCGAGGTTCTCCAGGTCGTGGACCTTGTACTCGCCCGGACCGTAGGTCTCGTGGCGGGTTTCGCCCGGTTGATAGGTGTATTCGACCGTCGTGCCGTCATGGAGGTGCTGTCGGCCGCGCCCGCCGGACACCGAAGTCCAGAAATAGTCGAGAACGTGACGGTGGAAGCCAATCCGCTCGCCAGGAGCGAGGCGAATGATCCAGACGCGGACCTTGTCGCCCTCCGACAGCAGCGTGGAGCCGACGCAGCCGTTGTTATTCTGCTTTTCGCGCTCGAACTCCGCCATGATCGCGGGCGGCCATGCCGACTTGTCGGCACGGTCGGTTGACTTGTCCAGCATGCTCAATGCCATAGCGCTCCTCCCAAGATTATTGTGACAATATAGAAAACCTTTCCGGCTTGGGAAATAGCCGGAAACAGCAGGATTTGAGCATGGCAAGCGGGCGCCGCGCGCTGATCATCGGCGGATCGATGAGCGGGCTATTGGCCGGCATCATGCTCGATCGGCGCGGCTGGACGGTCGAGATTGTCGAGCGCGTGGCCGGTGAGCTCTCCGGCCGCGGCGCCGGCATCGTGGCTCAGCGCGAACTTATTGCGCGCGTGAACGCGCTCGGCCTCGACACCCGAAACCTTGGCGTCGCCATGACCACACGCAAGATCCTCGATTGCGAGGGCCGCGTCACTGCGACCCTCGAATGTCCGCAGGTACTCACCGCTTGGGAGCGTCTCTACCGCATCCTGCGTGACGCCTTTCCGCCGCACCGCTACCGTCGCGGTGTCGGCCTGAAGGCGTTCGAACAGGGCGGCGGGCGCGTCGTCGCTCATTTGAGCGACGGTTCGTCGATCGTGACCGACGTATTGATCGGCGCCGACGGTTTGCGCTCGACGGTGCGTCAGCAATGCCTGCCCAGTGTGGCGCCGCTTTATGCCGGCTATGTCGCCTGGCGCGCGCTTATTGCCGAAAGCGCGATCCCGCCGGCGATCCACCGCGAGCTATTCGAGCACATGGTATTCTGCCTGCCACCGGGCGAGCAGTGCCTCGGCTATCCGGTCGCTGGCCCGAACAATGAATTGCGGCGGGGTCAGCGCCGCTACAATGTAGTCTGGTATCGGCCGGCGGATGAGGTGAAGGAACTCCACTCACTCCTGACCGACGCAACCGGCGTTACGCACGCGATCTCGATACCGCCGCCGCTCATTCGCCGCGAGCCGATTGCCGCGATGCGTGCCGCCGCCGAGCGGCTGCTGGCGCCGCAATTCAGCGCGATCGTGCGGCTGATCGAGGAGCCGATCCTCCAGCCGATCTACGATCTGGAAAGCCCGCGGCTCGCCTTTGGCCGGGTAGCGATTATCGGCGATGCCGCATTTGTAGCGCGGCCCCATGTCGGAGCCGGCGTGTCGAAAGCCGCTGATGATGCCGCGGCGCTGGCGCAGGCACTCGACGGCGATGACGTCGAATCCGCGCTGCGCCGCTTCGAGGCGGAGCGCCTGCCGGACAACATCAAGATCATCGAACGCGCCCGCCACCTTGGCGCTTATTTGCAGGCGACACAGACGGCGGAAGAGCGCGCCCGCTCCGAGCGTCACAGCATTCCCGAAGCGGTGCTTGCCGAAACCGCGACGATCGATTTCCTGCACAGTTGACGAAAGCGCTATTACGCTTCGCCGGAAAAATTCTGCGGAATGCGGCAGTGTGCGACTCTGGCTTTGCGGATTGTCTCAGGCGTATTGCGGCTGCGCCCGACAAAACGCGGCACGCCTGCGGTGATGACCGCGCCGACACCCATGATGTCGCCGTTGTTCAGCGCCGATAGCGCATTGTTCCGCGATCCGCCAAGACAGGCGTCGACGAGGACGATGTCGGCATCGCGGCCGGCGGCAACGACGCCGCTGTTGAGACGGTAGGTTCGGGCGTTGTTCCCGGTGGCCATTGCGACCGCCGTTTCCGGCGGAACGCCGGCAAGCGCGGCGAGGTGGCTCATGGTGTAGAGCATTCCGAGCGGCATGACGCCACTGCCGGTAGGGGTGTCCGTCGCAATCAGAAGCCGGCTTTCCTGATCGGCTGCCTTGAGCAGCTTGGCAACCAGCAATGCGGTGCGCAGATTGCCGGCGGTGCAAATCTGTAACGCCAGATCGCTTTCATTGACCAGGCGTGGGAAATCGGCGTCCGGCATCGCGATTGGGCCGCCGTTGACGTGATAGGACACGTCGGGCTGCATCCTGAGCACATGATCGGCCCAGATTCCCGCAGAACCGGGAATCGACGAACCGCCAGTATGCACCATCGTCACCATACCGTGCCGCTTCGCCATCGCGACATAGGGGGCATATTCATAAGGCGTCGCGAACGCGCCGAACCCGGCTTTCGCCAGCCAGACGCCCTGGCCTGCAAGTTCGGCGAAATCGGCATCGCTCAGGCCAGGCTCAAGAATGATCGAGCCGGCATGAACGCGCATGCCGCCCGGGCGGTAATGCTCGAACGACTTTCGCGCCGCGATCGCCAGAGCCTTGACGCCGGCGGGATCGCGCGGGCGGCCCGGAACGTGAACCTCCGATGCGCTGATGCAGGTCGTGACACCGCCGTGAATGTAGCTTTCGAGAAATCCGACGGTCTTCTGCCGTGGCGTGTAGTCGCCGAAGGTGATGTGAACGTGGGAATCGATAAGACCGGGCATCGCCGTCATGCCGCCGGCGTCGATCGCGATATCGCAATCCGGCGTATTGCCGGTTCCGATCGAGGCGATTTTTCCTTCTTCGATGACGATCGTGTCGCCGGCTGCGACCGGCGATGCGATATCGCCCGAAAGAATTTTTGCGATGTTGAAGATCGCTGTCTTCACGGCGGACAGGTCCTTTGCAGACGAATTCGATACTCGCTACTGTCGAAAAGCCTGTCAAACCGCGTGCACGCATTCAAAAATGATCATGAGCGATATTCGGCGCGTCCTGGTGGTCGGTGGCGGCGTCGGCGGCCTCACTGCGGCTACGGCTTTCGCCCGGCGCGGCGTCGAAGTCGTCCTCATCGAGCGCCGGCCGGCCTTCGACGTGCCCGGCGTCGGCCTCGGTCAGCCGGCGAATGCGCTGCGCGTCTATGATGCGCTCGGCCTCTTGCCCGAAATCCTGGCGTCGGGTTTCGCTTACGACCGGATGTACATTTTCGATCCCAACCGGGAGCTGATCGCCGAACATAAATTCCTGCTCGGCGATGGCACCGTGCCGGCCTTCTGCGCATTGAGCCGCCTGCGGTTGCACGAAATCCTGCTCGCGGCTGCCGAGCGTGCCGGCGTCGACGTTCGCACCGGTGTGACGGTCAGCGAAATCGACGAAGAAAACGATCGGGTCACTGTACGGTTTTCCGATGGTCGGACGGATGGGTTCGATCTGCTTGCCGGCTTTGACGGCATACGGTCGCCGACGCGGCAGCATCTCTTCGGGACTGCATTTGTGCCGCGGCCGTCCGGCTATGGCGCCTGGCGCGTGCAAGTGCCGCGACCCGATTACGTACGCGGCATGGAATTCCTGCAAGGTGTCGGCAGCAAGACGGGCGCGATGCCGCTCGGCGACAATCTCATGTACGTCTTCCACATCCGCCCGGAAGCGCCGGACGCCGTTTTCAAGCGCGAGGACTATCCGGACTTGTTCAAGGCGCGGCTGTCGCAATACGGCAGCTATGTCGCCGAGGTCGCGGCTTCGCTCGATACGAATTCCGACATTGTCTACAGCCCGATCGAGCCGATCCTGGTGCCGTGGCCGTGGTTTCGCGGACGCGTCGTTATCGGCGGCGATGCCGCGCACACATCGCCTCCTCACCTGACGCAGGGTGCCGCAATGGCCGCTGAAGACGGCTTCGTGCTCGCACGCGACATGCTCGCTGACGATGTACCGGTCGAAGCGCGGCTGACGCGATATTCGCAGACGCGTTATGCGCGATGTGCGTTTGTATTCGCCTTCTCGCGGCAATGGATGGAGGACGAACAGTCAGTCCGCACGCCTGCCGATCTTGCCGCCGCGCGGACGGAATTGGCGAGGAACGCATCGGCGCGGATCGCCGCAAGCGATCGTATCCTCGATAGCCGCGTTATTTAGCCGTTTTCGGCGGGGTAGAACCGCGGGAAGATCAGACGTGCTGGCCGCCGTTGATATGGATTTCGGCGCCGTTGACGTAAGAAGCGGTGTCCGTGCAGAGCACGTAAATGATCTTTGCGACTTCGTCCGGCGTGCCGAGACGGTGCATCGGGATATTCTCGACGATCTTTTCCGTTCCTGGCGACAGCATCGCCGTGTCGATCTCGCCCGGCGCGATGGCGTTGACGCGCACGCCGCGAGAGCCGAAATCGGCGGCCATCTCGCGTGTCAGCGCGGCCAGCGCGGCTTTCGACGTCGAATACGCCGTGCCGGCGAACGGGTGCACCCGTGAGCCGGCAATCGACGTGACATTGACGACTGATCCTTTTGCGGCGCTCAGCTCGTCGAGCAGGCCGCGCGCCAGCATGATCGGCGCGAAGAAGTTCACCTGGAAAATATGATGCCAGTCGTCGCGCGAGGTCTCGATCGAGCCGAGCCGTTTGCCGCCGGCAGCCTTCGGCGAAATCGCCGCATTGTTGACCAGCGCATGCAGCTCGCCGTTGAGCCGGCGCTTGGTTTCCGCAATAGCCGACTCGGTATTTTCCGGGTCGGACAGATCGACCTGGATATGGTCTTCAGGTCCCGCTTCCCAGGGGCAGTTCTCCGGAAACGGATGCCGCGAGCAGGTGATCACACGCCAGCCTGCTGCCGAGAATCGCTTCACCGTGGCATGGCCGATGCCGCGGCTCGCCCCAGTCAGGAGCAGCGTGCGGCGCGGCTGGTTGGTCGTCGGCATGGGCGTTATCTTAAACTCACGGATATAGCCGCGTCTTGATCCACGGCGCGGTCAAGCTCGCGCGGCCGAAAGACACGCGGTCATGCAGGCGGAACGGCCGCTCCTGCCAGAACTCGATCTCCTGCGGCACGACGCGATAGCCCGACCAGTACGGCGGACGCGGCACGGTGCCGATGGCGTATTTTGCCGTGTAGAACGCGATCTTCTTTTCGAAAGCCAGCCGGCTTTCCAGCGCCGAGGATTGGTTGCTCGCCCAGGCACCGATTTGCGCCATCCGTGAGCGCGTCGCGAAATAGGCGTCGGCCTCTTCCGTCGAAACGGCTTCCACTTCACCGCGCGCCCGCACCTGGCGCTGGAGCGATTTCCAATAAAACGTCAGTGCCGCCTTCGGCGCGTCTCGCAGCTCGTGACCCTTCGCGCTGTCGGTGTTGGTGTAGAACACGAAGCCGCGCGCATCGAAGCCTTTCAGCAGGACCATCCGGGCATTGGGCAGCCCGTCGGGTCCGACGGTAGCCAACGCCATGGCGTCGGGGTTGACCGGCTCGGCGCGTTTGGCCTCGGCGAACCAGGCCGCAAACAACCGCACGGGCTCGTCGGCTTCGGTGAAGTCACCGCCCGTTAACCACGTCGGGTGTTCTATCGGGGCTGCTTCGGACATTGTACGGGGTATCCAGTGCTCGCGTGGCGTGCCCTGCAGGCGAGTTGCCGGTCTTTATATAGTGGAACAGTGACGCTGCGCCTATGTTGGCGGCGGCGGCGTCGCTCGTCCGGCGTGGCTGCTCTGATATGCGGACTGGCTGCCGGCGGCTGTTCCTTCCAGATGCATTCACTGCTGGCCAAGGACGAGGCCGACGTCGACCAGACAGCCTCGATCAGCCGTCCTGTCGAACGGGGCCCGCGGCCGGCGGCCGAAGCAGCCGGATCGGCCGAGAGCGACCTTGCCTACGCGCGCGCGGCTGTCGCCGATGTGCTTGCCCATCAGGGCAAGGACGCCAGCGTCCCCTGGCAGAATCCGAACACAGGCGCCGGCGGCAATATTACCCCACTTGCGACCGCCTACAGCGAAGGCGGCCAGTCATGCCGCGATTTCATGGCAAGCTATGTGCACGGCGGATCGCAGGACTGGCTCCGGGGTGCCGCTTGCCGCACCAGCCTGGGCAACTGGGAAGTCAAAAGCCTCAAGTCTCTCAAGCAGGGCTGATCGGCCCGTCATTGCCGCCACGACGTGCCGAATCGGCCGCCGCATTGCGTGGTGGCGGCTTTCATCCCACATTCAGTCCTGGATGGGCGGCGGGGCCGGCCCGACAAGGAGCGGAGTCGACAGGGGATGCGTGATCCCTACGAGGTGTTGGGAGTTGACCGCAAGGCAAGCGCCGGCGACATCAAGAGCGCCTATCGGCGGCTCGCCAAGAAGCTGCACCCGGACGCCAACAAGAACGACCCGAAAGCGGCGACGCGCTTTGCCGAACTGAACGCCGCCAACGAACTGCTTGGCGACGAGGACAAGCGCAAGGCGTTTGATCGCGGCGAGATCGATGCCGACGGTAAGCCGCGTTTTCAGGGCTTTGCTGGCGCCGGCCCGGGCGGCGGCTTTCATCCGGATTCGAATTTCGAAAGTTTCAGCTTCGGTCCGGAGGGCTTTACCCGCGCGACGCGGCGCGGACGGGCTGGCGGCGCTGCCGGCGGCGGCTTTGGCGGCTTTGAAGATATTCTGCGCGAAGCGTTCGGCGGCCGGGGCGCCGCCGGGGCGCACTCGAACTTCGAGCAGGAGGATTTCGGCGCCGGCGCCGACGTTCAAGCCGAGATGTCGGTATCGCTCCTGGACGCCGCCAATGGAGCGACCCAGCGCCTGCATTTGCCGAACGGCAAGGATGTCGACGTGAAGATTCCCGTCGGGATCATGAATGGCCAGCATATCCGGCTGAAGGGTCAGGGTATGCCGGGGCAGGGTGGACCCGGCGATTTGCTCATCACCGTCAATATCGCAGCGCATCCGGTTTTCACGCTTGATGTCGCCGATGTCAGGCTCGAACTGCCGATTACGCTTTACGAGGCAGTCCTCGGCGCCAAGGTGCGCGTGCCGACGCTCGACAAGCCGGTCGAGATTGCGATCCCGCCGTGGACGTCGAGCGGCCGCACATTCCGCCTCAAGGGCAAGGGCTTTCCGGTCAAAGCCGGTCGCGGCGATTTGCTCGCCACCGTGCGCATTGTGTTGCCGGAGAAGCCCGATAGCGAGCTCGAAGCCCTGATGAAGAAGTGGCAGGGCGACAAGCCCTACGATCCGCGCAAAGGCATGTAAGACGCCTCATCCGCCCTTCTGCGGCGTACGCGTGTCGATCTGATCGTAGGCGGCTTGGGCGATATCGCGCAGCTTGTCGCGCTCCGCCGGGCCGCTGAGCACATAAGCGATATTCTGATCGACCCAGTAATAGGCCGCGTTCTGCTCGCCCGATGTGTAGCGCATCGCGGTCTCTTGATCGCTGGTGTGTCCGCAATAGAGCGTGAAGCGTTCGCCGGACGGCCCCTCGTACATGAAGAACGCCGTGGCTCCGGTTGGGCCCGGCAACAGCCGGCCGCCGACAAGCTTCAATCCTATCTTGTCGAGTTGCGGCGCGAGCAAAGGCGAGCCGAGCCGCTTCGAAAGCCATTCGACGAGATGCGGCCGCTGGTCCCCCGGCACCTCGACCGGATGACGGACCTCGACCACATACAGCCGATAGGCTTCCAGAGCATCAGCGGTGAAGCGAGTGAGGTCGGACGGCGCAGGAGTTTCAACGCCGCGTATCGTCCAGCCGACGATTCCACCGATGACGAACATTGCGAGGGCGGCCGCGGAGGCAACCGCAATCCATCCGTTACGTCGCCGGCTTGCCATTCTCGCGACGTCGAGTTGCGGCGGAATCTTCTCGCTGGCGACGGTGCCGTAACGCGCTTGAATGAGATCGGCCTGCTTGCGCCACGCGGCGACTTTGACAGCGTCTTCCGGGTGGGTCGCCAGCCAGCTTTCGATCGCACCGCGCCGTTCGGCGGAAATCTCGCCGTCAACATAGGCGTGGAGTTCGTCTTCGCTCACGTTCAGGTGCTCTATCATCATCCGCTCTTCTTCATTTCACACGACGCAGCGCCGGGCGCTCGCCGTCGAGATAGGCTTTTATTTGCAGGCGAGCGCGGGCGAGCCGCGACATCACCGTTCCAATCGGCACGCCTTGTACTTCAGCGACCTCGCGATAGGTGAGACCCTCAAGCACGACGAGGAGCAAAGCTGCGCGCTGCTCCTCGGCGAGGTCGTCGAGGGCGCGGCCGATATCGCGGCTGCCGCCGTCCGATCCGCTGATGGCGGCATCGCCTTCATTGATCGGCATCAGCGTCGGGCGGCGCGACATCGAGCGCAACCGGTTGCGATTGAGATTGGTCAGGATCGTGTAAAGCCACGCCCGTACGTCTCCGCCGTAAAACAGATGCTCGGAACGCAGCGCCCGCACCAGCGTGTCCTGCACGATGTCGTCGGCCGTCTCGGTATCGTGGGTCAGCGCGCGGGCATAGCGCCGTAGCGCCGGGATTGTCGCCTCGATTCGCTGACGGAATTCACTCAAATCCCCGCTCCAGATCCGATGCCCGAAATATCTGTCAAAACAACACCGCCGCCCGCTGAGTATTCCGGAATCGTCCAGTGCCGCTCCGGGCCGCCGCGCTTGCTGGCTGCCACGGGCCTATGCCATAGGAGCTAGCTGGGGGAAAGCCGCCGAAAGAGGTCAGGTAAATGCCGGAAGTGTCTGGCCTGATGCGCGGCAAGCGCGGCCTCGTCATGGGGGTCGCCAACCATCGGTCGCTCGCCTGGGGCATCGCCAAGGCCTGCCGGGGTCACGGTGCCGAACTGGCGTTCACCTATCAAGGAGATGCCCTGAAAAAGCGGGTCGAGCCGTTGGCCCAGGAGGTCGGCGGCATCGTCGTGGGCGATTGTGACGTGACCGACTCGACGACCATCGACGCGGCCTTCGCGGCGGTGAATTCGGCTTGGGGCTCGATCGATTTTCTGGTTCATGCGATCGCATTTTCCGACAAGGATCAGCTCGACGGACGTTACGTCGATACGACGGCCGACAATTTCACCAAGACCATGCTGATAAGCTGCTATTCGCTCACGGCTATCGCGCAGCGCGCCGAGAAAATGATGCCGAACGGCGGCGCCATGCTGACCCTGACTTACTACGGGTCTGAAAAATGGATGCCGCATTATAACGTGATGGGGGTAGCCAAATCCGCGCTCGAAGCGTCAGTGCGTTATCTTGCCGCCGACCTCGGCGTGAAGAACATTCGCGTCAATGCCATCTCGTCGGGTCCGATCAAGACTCTGGCGGCTTCCGGCATCGGCGATTTCCGCTACATTCTCAAGTGGAACGAATACAACGCACCGCTGCGGCGCAGCGTCACCATCGAGGAAGTCGGGGAAGCCGGTGCGTACCTTCTGTCCGACATGTCGCGCGGCGTCACCGGCGAAGTGCATCACGTCGATGCCGGTTATCATGTCGTCGGCATGAAGCATCCCGACGCTCCCGATATCACCGTCGGTAAAGAGGAATAGTCGGCCGGTGCCGGTGCTCTATTTCGTTCGTCACGGCGAAACCGACTTCAACGTCGCACAGCGCTTGCAAGGCCAATACCAGACAAGTCTCAACGCTCGCGGACGCCAGCAGGCCGCCCAGTGCGGCGAACTGCTCGGCGAACTTTTCGCGCGTGATCGGCTTGCGGCAGGCGATTTGGCCTATGTGTCGAGCCCACTCGACCGGGCGCGCGAAACCATGGAAATCGTTCGCGGCGCGCTTGGGCTTGATCCGACCACTTACGACACCGACGACAGGCTGATGGAGATTTCCTACGGCGCGTGGGAAGGGCTTACGCTCGCGGAAGTCCAGGCGCATGAATCGGGAGTGCTGGCGCGGCGCGAACGCGATAAATGGGATTTTGCGCCGCCGGGCGGCGAGTCTTATCGCGACGTCGCCAGGCGTGTTGCCGATTGGTACGCGTCGGTCGTGCGCGATACGGTCGTCACCTCCCACGGCGGCGTGGCGCGCGTCTTGATGGCAAACTTTCACATCATGCCGGACGAGGAATCGACCCACGCCGAGGTCGCTCAGGGTATCGTGTACGTATTCTCCGCCGGTACGATGACACGCTACGCGTAACCAAAAACGAAAGCGGCCGAACCTTGGTCCGACCGCTTTTGCGAAACGCCCTTAAGGCGTTCGCCAAAACCAAAGCTGACGGCGCTGCCCCAATACGAGGCTCGCGCTCATGTCATTTACTTCGATTTCTTCTTCTTCTTTGCCTTCTTCGCCATGGTCTGCATCCTTGTTGCGTGTTGAACCAACGGCAGGGTTGAGTTCAAGCTGGTCGAGCGGTGTCTCGGTCCCCCTCGGGCCTTCGTCCCCTTACCGGAAATTACGATGCCATAAGACGGTATTTCCCGCAATCAAAAAATGGCAAATAATCCTGATTTTTCCGTAGCTTAACGGACGTTCAGTTTGTCATTAATCTTTGTTCAGCGAGATGAATGCGGAATGAACGTCGGCAAACAAGGCACGCAACATTGCCTGATTGATTGGCACAATCTCGCAACAGCGAACGATGCAAACCGATTCTCCCGCAGTGCGAACGTGCGCAATTGAAAATGAGCCGCGCTGACAGCCGCGGGGGCATTTGACCCAGTGGCACCCGCGGGCTAGGTCGTTCGCCATGTCGTTCAATACGTTCGGACATTTGTTTCGGGTCACGACCTTCGGCGAGAGCCACGGACCGGCGATCGGCTGCGTGGTGGACGGCTGTCCGCCGCGCCTTCCGCTCACCGAGGCCGATATTCAGCCTTACCTTGATCGGCGTCGGCCCGGACAATCGCGTTTCACGACGCAGCGGCAGGAGCCGGACGCTGTTCGGATCATCTCTGGCGTTTTCACCGACGAGGCGACGGGGCAGCAGGTCACGACCGGCACGCCGATCGCGCTCCTCATCGACAATGTCGATCAACGCTCGAAGGATTACTCCGACATCAAGGACAAGTATCGGCCCGGCCACGCCGACTACACCTATGACGCCAAATATGGCTTGCGTGACTATCGTGGCGGCGGCCGGCAATCAGCCCGCGAAACAGCGATGCGGGTCGCCGCGGGCGCGATCGCGCGCAAGATCGTGCCGGGGTTGCAGGTGCGCGGCGCGCTGGTGCAAATGGGGCCGCACCGGATCGAGCGTGCACGGTGGGACTGGGCCGAAGTCGAACGCAACGCGTTCTTCTGTCCCGATGCCGAGAAGGCAGCGTTCTATGAAGATTATCTCGACGGCGTGCGCAAGCGTGGCTCGTCCATTGGCGCAATAATCGAGATTGTCGCCGACGGCGTGCCGCCGGGTCTCGGCGCTCCGATTTACGGCAAGCTCGACGGCGACTTGGCCGCCGCCTTGATGGGCATCAATGCGGTGAAGGGCGTCGAGATCGGCGCCGGCTTTGCCGCGGCGGAGCTGTCGGGTGAGGACAATGGTGACGAAATGCGGATGGGCAACGACGGCAAGCCGCTGTTCCTGTCCAACAACGCCGGCGGCATCCTCGGCGGCATATCCACCGGTCAACCCGTGGTCGCTCGCTTTGCGGTCAAGCCGACGTCGTCGATCCTCACCCCGCGCCGGACCGTCGATCGCTACGGCCATGAGACGGAAATCTCGACCAAAGGCCGCCATGATCCGTGCGTCGGTATCCGCGCGGTGCCGATCGGCGAGGCCATGGTGGCGTGCGTGATTGCGGATCACTATCTGCGACAACGTGGTCAAATTGGCGACACCCCTGCCTGGCCCTTCGCGTCGCCTGGGCGCTGACGAAAGCAACAATGGAAGACGCTCATCAACGCATCCGCAACGCCGTCGCCGCATTCGGGCGCGGCGAAATCATCATCGTTGCCGACGACGACGATCGCGAGAATGAAGGCGACCTTTTTGTCGCGGCCAGCCTTTGCACACCGGAAAAGATGGCGTTCATCATCCGCAATACGTCGGGCATCGTCTGTGCGCCGTTGTCTTCGGAGGAGGCGCGCCGGCTGCACCTCGATCCAATGGTCGCGTTGAACGACGCACCGCTCGGCACTGCGTTCACCGTGTCGGTGGACGTTCGTCACGGTCTCACTACCGGCATTTCCGCCGAAGAGCGCACCAATACCGTGCGCGCGCTCGCCAACGGCAATAGCGGCGCATCGGATTTTGTCCGGCCCGGCCATGTCTTTCCATTGGTGGCGAAGGAGGGTGGCGTTCTGATGCGCTCCGGCCACACCGAGGCTTGCGTCGATCTGTGCCGGCTTGCCGGAGTGCCGACCGTTGGCGTGCTGTCCGAATTGATGAACGACGACGGTACGGTGATGCGCGGGCCCGAAATCAGCGCCTTCGCCGAGCGTCACAAGCTGCTTCGCGTGTCGATCGCCGATCTGATCGCCTACCGTCAGTCGCGCGACAAGCTTATCGAACGTGCCGGAGAATTTCCGGTCGAAACTGAAATCGGCACGCTGACCGGCTATGCTTTCCTGACGCCATTCGATGCGGTGTATCACATGGCGTTCGTCTATGGCCGGATCGGGGACGGCAAAAACGTGCTGACCCGCTTGCACCGCGCCAACATCATTACGGATGTTTTCGGCGGCGCCAAGCCGATCCACCAGTCGCTGGCGAAGTTCAAGGCGGAAGGCCGGGGCGTTTTGGTGCTGCTGCGCGACGGCACCGCAGGCGTGCCGGTGGTTTCCATCCCAAAAACCGAAACCGCCTCGGGCGAGGCGCGGACGCGACAGTGGCGCGAAATCGGTCTCGGCGCGCAAATCCTCAAGGAGCTCGGCGTCAATTCGATACGTCTGCTGACCTCGTCGCGGCACACGACCTATGTCGGGCTGTCGGGCTTCGGCATCGAGATTGCGGGTACTGAGCCGGTCGACGGGACATGAGTTGCCGGACGTGCGGCGATGCAGCCAATGGAGCGCAAAGTGGTCAACATCGTTTCCAGGATACGCATCATGCTCGCGGTCGCCGCTATTGGCGCGGCGCTGGCGGGCTGCGGCTACAACACTATCCCGACGCTCGAAGAGCAGGCCAAGGCGCGCTGGTCGGATGTGCAGAACCAGTATCAGCGCCGCGCCGATCTCATTCCAAATCTGGTCGCGACCGTCCAGGGTTACGCCGCCCAGGAAAAGAGCGTCCTCACCGCCGTCGTCGAGGCCCGCGCCAAGGCGACGCAGATCAAGCTCGATGCCTCCGACTTGACCGATCCGGACAAGCTCAAGGCCTTCCAGGACGCGCAGAATCAACTGACCGGCGTGCTTGGCCGGCTGCTGGCGGTGACGGAGAACTATCCCGATCTGAAATCCAACGCGAACTTCCTGGCCTTGCAGTCGCAGCTCGAAGGTACCGAGAATCGCATTGCCGTGGCGCGGCGCGATTACATCGACGCGGTGCGCGCCTACAACACGGCGCTTCGCACGTTCCCGACCGTGATATGGGCCAAAACGGCTTTTTCAGGCGAAAAGCCGATGGCGGAATTCACGGCGAATGAGGGCGCGCAAACCCCGCCACAGGTGAAATTCTGACCGCCAGGCACTGACATGGTTGCGCTATTCCGGGGCTTCGCAATTGTCTGCTGCCTCGTGACGGCGGCATTCGCGCTCGACTTCCCGCAGCTCACCGGCCGCGTCGTCGATCAGGCGAATGTCATGACGCCGGAAAGCCGGGCCGACCTCGAGGCGAAGCTCAAGGACCTCGAGGACAAGTCGGGCATCCAGCTTGTCGTCGCGACGGTCAAGTCGCTGCAAGGCAGCGACATCGAAACCTACACCAATGAGCTGTTCCGCACCTGGAAGCTCGGTCAGGCGCAAAAGAACAACGGCGTGCTGCTCCTCGTTGCACCAGCCGAGCACAAGGTGCGCATCGAGGTCGGCTACGGGCTTGAGGGCACGCTCACTGATGCGCTGTCATCAGTCATTATTTCCAGCGCCATCATTCCGCGCTTCAAGACGAACGACTATTCCGCCGGCATCGAGCGCGGCGTTGACGGCATTGTCAGCGTGCTCAACGGCGATTCCGCGGATTGGCAGCCCAAAGTCAGCGTGCGGTCGGATCAGGACGATCAGGGCAATGGGATCTTTTTCGTCATCATCATCCTGCTCGTCATCTACGTCATCTGGCTCGGCTATCGTAACAGCACCTCCGGCCGCTATGTGACGCGAGGCGGCCGTACGGTGTTCATTCCCATGGGCGGATCGTCATCGGGATCGTCGGACTGGGGTGGCGGCGGTGGCGGCTTCTCCGGTGGTGGAGGCGGGTTTTCCGGCGGCGGTGGTTCGTCGGGCGGCGGCGGCGCGTCGGGGAGCTGGTGATGGAGCTTACGCCGGCGGATCACGAGGCTGTCTCGTCCGCCATCAGGAATGCGGAGCAGCGCACCTGCGGTCAGATCGTCTGCGTGCTCTCTCACGCGTCGTCGGATTATGCCTATGTGCCCGTCTTGCTGGCGAGCATGCTGGCGCTGCTTTCACCATGGCCGCTCATTCACTTCACGTCATGGAGCGTGGAGCGGATTTTCCTGGTGCAGATTGCCGTGTTCATCGGCGCCGGGTTGGGTTTTTCCTGGCCACCGCTGCGCATTGCGCTGGTACCAAAGCCCATGAGGCGCTCCCAGGCGCATCGCGCCGCGCTTGAGCAATTCGTGATTCGGCGCATCGCCAACACCAGGAACCGTTGCGGGATCCTCATTTTTGTGTCGCTGGCCGAACGCTACGCGCGAATCATTGCCGACGATGGCATTGCGGCGAAAATAAACCGAGCCGAGTGGCAGGCCGCGATCGATTCCCTGACGGGTCATATGCACGACGGCGAAATAGCCAAAGGTTTAATCGCCGCCATCGATCGCTGCGGAACAGTGCTTGCCGCCCATGCCCCGCCCGACGGCTCGCCGAATGTTCTGCCGGACCGTCTCTACGTCATCTAGCAGGCCGGCATCGGGCACGCCTCGCACCGCCTCATAACGTCTCGGTGAAGAAGTCGCGCATCAGCATGTAGGACTTGCGGCAAAGCTTTTCGTCATAACGTGTGGGTCCGGAATGTACGGTCGGATCGCAGAACGAATGGACCGCGCCGCCGAACATCATCACCTGCCAATCGATATTGGCCTTGGTCATTTCCTCCTCGAACGCATCCATCATCGGCTTCGGCGTCACCGGATCGGCGGAGCCATGGATCGCCATGACCCGGCCTTTGATGTTGCAAGGCGTGCCCGGAGCCACCGGATTGGGATTGGTGACGTGGAACACGACGTAAGCCTTGAAATCGGCACCGTCGCGGGCTTGCTCGAGTACATAGCCGCCGCCGGCGCAGTAGCCGATCGCCACCTTCTTTGCGGCCTCGATCAGGCCAAGTTTGTTCGCCTCGGCGAGGAGCGCATCATGGGCAGCGCTACCACAAGCGATGGTGAAGGCGCGATCCTTGTGCACGGCGAGCATGCCGGCCCGCAGCTCGTCCAGCGTCTTCGGCTTTTGACCATAGCCCGCACCGAACATGTCGGCCATCAGCACGACATAGTCCTTGCCGGCCACGGTTCGCGCCTGGCCGACGGTGTCAGCGCAAACGCCTTTCCAGTCGGGTTGCATGAAGACGACCGGGCGCTTTTCCTTCACGCTATCATCGCAGACGATCATTCCCTCAAACTGTCTGCCACTGACCTGATACGGCACCTTTTTCTCGGTCATCATGCGTTCCTCCTCGATTGCAGCCGAGCGAGATTAGCAAGAAATCGTAATGGGTACAGGCGTCACGCGCCTGTCACGAAATCATCATAACCATGTAATGAGTTTTTAAGGGGTGGGCTGTCGTCGGGCCGTGGGTCAGGGACCGCGCTACGCAATCTATTATGTGCCGGCAGCGCAATCTCGGCTCTATCGGTACGGCAGCGCTATACTCGGCTATGACTGCTATACCGGCAAGGCGGTGGACTTTTCCGGCAAGTCCGTCACGGCGGCGGTGAACTGGCATGAATTGAGCCGGGAGCCGCGTCGCTACGGATTCCATGCCACGCTGAAAGCGCCCTTTCATCTGCTGCCATCGCATTCGGAACTGCAACTCGTCAATGCCTTGCGGAATTTTGCCGGCCTCGGCCATGCGGTACACACCTTTGTACCGGCGGTGCGTCTGCTTGCCGGTTTCTTCGCCGTGGTGCCGCGCGATGCCGAACCGGCGCTCAATGCACTGGCGGAATCCTGTACGACAATATTCGATGCGTACCGCGCGCCGATCACGCCGCAAGAGCGCGCCCGGCGCATAGCGTTGAAGCTGAACGAGGAGCAAATTCGCAACCTCGACCGCTGGGGTTATCCCTATGTTCTGTCGCAATATCAATTTCACATGACGCTGACCGGTAAAGTTCCGGCCGGCCGGCGCAAGGCGATTCTTGCAATTCTGCTCAAGGCGTTCCGGCAAATCGGCGTCGAAGCATCGGTTGCAATCGATCGCCTCACGCTGGTCAAGCAGGAGACGCCGGACGGTACTTTTCGCGTAGTGAGCGAAGTTGCTCTCGGCGCCCGCGCCTAAATTGCCGCGGTCGTTTGCCTATCGGACCGGTGCCGACCTGGGCTAAGCTGCCCTTAAAAAGGGGGATTGGGAGGGGTCGGACACGGTGGATGCGCGATTTTGGCTGATTCAGACATTTAATGGCGTTTCTTACGGTGCGCTCCTGTTCCTTGTGGGCAGCGGGCTTTCGCTGATTTTCGGCGTCATGCGGATCGTCAACCTGTCGCATGGCTCTTATTTCCTGCTCGGCGGCTATGTTGCACTGTCGGTGATCTGGACGACGGGGTCCTGGCTGCTGGCAATTCCGGCGGCGTCCCTGGCCGTCGCCTGCGTGGGCCTCGTCATGGAGCGGGTGTTTTTGCGGCCCTTGGGCTTCGATCCGCTGCGGCAAGTATTGCTGACGGTGGGTTTTGCGTTCCTGTTCCAACAGGCGGCGCTCGATATCTGGACCGGCAATCCTTTCGACATCCGGCCGCCGGCGGCGTTGACGCGAAGCATTGTGGTCGGCAGTTTGCATCTGCCGCTCTATCGCATCTTCATGATCGGCGTCGCGGTTGCGATCGGGTTCGTGCTGTGGCTGATCATGGAGAAGACGCGGATGGGCGCGATGGTGCGTGCCACAGTCGACGATGCGCAAATGGCGCGCGGGGTTGGCATCGACACCTCGCGCATCTCCATGTTCATCTTCGCCTTGGGGGCATTTCTTGCGGCGCTCGGCGGCGTGATCGGCGGCGCGTTCCTCGGAGTCTATCCCGGTCTCGACTTCGAAATGCTCCCGATAGCTTTTGCAGTGGTGATCATAGGCGGCATGGGAAGCCTCGGCGGAGCCGCGATCGGCGCGCTGATCGTCGGACTGGCCGACAATTTTGGCAAAGCGCTGTTCCCAGAGGTGTCCTACTTCACACTCTATGCGCCGATGGCTCTGATTCTTGCGGTGAAGCCGACCGGATTGTTCGGACGGGAATGAGGTCATTCGGGCGAAACGAATATGTCGCGTGATCGTATCAAAATCCTCATTGTGGTCGCGGTGCTTGCCGCGGTTGCGCTGATCGTTCCAAATGCCAGTTCCTTCGTCGTTCTTCTGGCGACGCGGGCGTTCGCCTTTTCCATTCTGGTGATGAGCCTCGATCTTCTACTCGGCTTCACCGGCCTCGCGTCGCTCGGGCAGGCCGCTTATCTCGGCATTGGCGCCTATCTCACCGCGATCCTGGCGACGCGCTACCAGATTGGACTGGGGAACGATTTCTGGCTCGTGGTGCTGGCCGGAATGCTCGGCGCCGCCGGGCTGGCTGCGGTGTTCGGGTTGCTGGCAATCCGCGCTACCGGCGTTTATTTTCTCATGATCACGCTGGCGCTCGGGCAATGCGTGTGGGGTCTCGCCTATCGGTGGAATTCGCTGACCGGTGGCGACAACGGAATCAATCTGCAGCATCGGCCCAAAATCGGGATCGATCTCGCCAATAACGTGACGTTCTTCTATGTGGTCTTTGGCTTCTTCGCGATCTCGCTTCTGGTGATGTACACAATCGTGCGTTCGCCGTTCGGCCGCAGCTTGGTCGGTATCCGGGAGCGCGAACTGCGCATGAAAATCCTCGGCTACAACACCTGGCTGCATAAATATCTTGCCTTCATCATCGCCGGCGCCTTCGGGGGACTCTCTGGCGTGCTGTGGGCCCATACGGCGGGCATTGTGAGTCCTGAGAACGTGGTGCTGACCACATCGGTCGATGCGCTGCTCATGGCGGTGCTCGGTGGCGCGGGAACTTTGGTCGGCGGAGCAATCGGTGCCAGCGTCGTGCTGTTTATACGCGAATATCTCAGTACGCTGGTGCACTGGTGGCAGTACGTGCTCGGCGGTGTCTACGTGCTGGTCATTCTTTATCTGCCGGGCGGTTTGATGAGCATTCCGGAGCGAATTCGGTATTGGCGCGGCGCGCAAACGAATCCAGCAGTCGCGAAGAAACTGGCGCCTGCTTCGCAGTGAAAGAGCAGCGAGTTACAGGGGAGTGAAAATCATGACGAGCATTCTGGAACAGCGAATTGGCCTGCTGATGGGTGTTTATCTAGCGCTTGCGGCAGGGCTTGTGCCGGCCGCAGCCCAGGAAGAACTGCGTATCGGCATCATCGCGCCTATGACCGGTCCGTTCGCCCAGGTCGGCGCGGATATGACCAACGGTTTCAAAATGTATCTCGATGAGACCTACAGCACCTTCGCCGGCGCCAAGGTCGTACCCATTATCGAGGACAGCCAGGGCAAGCCCGATACCGCCGTGACCAAGGCCAGGAAGCTCATTCTCGAGGACCATGTACAGATGCTGGTTGGCGGCGTGCTGGCCCCAGAAGGCTATGCGCTGGCGCCGGTGTCGACCGCCGAAAAGACCGTCTACATCGCTTCGGTGCCAGCAGCCGACGATCTCACGCAGCGCCAGATCGGCAATTACCCTTATTTCATCCGCACCGGCTGGACCAGCTCACAGCCCAACCATCCCTTCGGACAATGGGCCTGCGATCAGGGATACAAGAAAATTGTCGCCGTGGCTGCCGATTACGCTTTCGGCTACGAGCAGGTCGGCGGTTTCCAGAAGGCGTTCGAAGATTGCGGCGGCAAGATCATCCAGAAGATTTGGCCGCCGCTCGGCACCAAGGATTTCGGACCTTATATCCCGACGATCAAGAACGACGCCGACGCGGTGTTCTCGCTGATGGTTGGGCCGATGCCGCTGCAATTCCCGAAGCAGCTCCGCGACTCCGGGTACACCAAACCAATTGTCGGTGGCGGCACCAGTTATGACGAGGCGGTCCTGCCGTTCATGGGCGACGAAGTGATCGGAGACGTCTCCGCGTTGCAATACAGCGCTGCGCTGCAGACGCCAAAGAACGAGGCCTTCGTGAAGGCGTTCCGCGCCAAATACGGCAAGGTGCCATCGTACTTCTCGGAGACCAATTACTCGACGGCGATGATGATCGACATCGTGATGAAGCAGACCGGCGGCAAGTGGCCGGGACCCGAAGCGTTTGTTGCCAAAATGGCGGCGCTCAAGGTCGAGACACCGCGCGGGCCGGTCAGCTTCGACGACATGCGCAATCCGGTGCAGAACATCTACATCAAGAAGGTCGAAAAGACGACGATGTTCGGTTACGAAAAGCCGGAGCTCTGGAACGTTGTTATCAAGACCTATCCGGCTGTCAGCCAGTTCTGGACTTACGGCAAGGATACGTTCCTCAAGCAGCCGGTCTACAGCCGCGACTTCCCACCCTGCAAGTATTGCGAATAAACCTCCACCTCAATCCTTCCCCGCGAGCGGGGGAGGGTGGGCCGGGGCTCGGCGGATGGGCCCCGGCGCGATCCCGACAGGGTGCTGCGCGTGAATAGTAACCTTGGCGTCAATGGTGGCGAGCCGGTCCTCGAACTGAAGGATCTGTCGAAGGCGTTCGGCGGACTACGCGCCGTGCGCGGCGTTTCGTTGAAAATCATGCCTGGCGACCGCAAGGCCATTATCGGCCCGAATGGCGCGGGCAAGACGACCTTGTTCAATCTCATCACCGGCATCTTGCCGGCGACGTCGGGACGCGTGCTGCTGTTCGGCCACGATGTCACGTCGTGGCCGAGCCATCGGCGCACCGCACTCGGCATGGCGCGGACGTTCCAGGTCACCAGCCTGTTTCCGCGGCTGACGGTGCTCGACAACGTGTTGCTGGCGATCAAAGGCCGGAGTGCGTCGAAATTCGTGATGTGGCGGTTTCTCTCGTCGTATCGCGACGTTTACGACAAGGCACACGAATTATTGCAGCGCGCCGGCTTCATCGGCCGCAAGGACACTGAAGTGCGTTACTTATCGCACGGCGAACAGCGCCAGCTCGAAATCGTGGTCGGGCTCGCCAGCGACCCGGACATCCTGCTGCTCGACGAACCGGCAGCGGGCCTGTCCTCGGGAGAGTCGGCCGAGATGTCCAAATTTCTGCAAGGTCTTGACCGTAAAATGGCGATGCTTCTGATTGAGCACGACATGGACGTCGTGTTCGGCGTCGCTGACGACATTTCAGTGTTGCATTTCGGCGAAGTACTGGAGAGCGGACCGATGGAGCGCATCCGCTCCAGTACCAAGGTGCAAGAGATTTACCTGGGGACCGGGTGAGGCATTGGACGGTCATGTCAATCCTCGAGGTCCATGACATTCACACTTATTACGGCGACGCCTATGTGCTGCAGGGTTTGTCGCTGCGGCTTGAGCAAGGCCAGATTCTCGGCCTGCTCGGCAGGAATGGCGTCGGCAAGTCCACGATCGTCAATTCCATTGTCGGTTTCACGCCACCGCGGCGCGGAAAAATTGTGTTCAAGAACGTCGACATTACCGGCCATTCGTCGTTTGCCATCGTACGCAGCGGCATGGGCCTGGTGCCGCAGGGCCGCCGCGTGTTTCCAACACTCAGCGTCGAGGACAATTTGCTGGTCGCCGAGCACAGCCCCGAGCGCCACGGCTGGACGTTAAAACGAGTCTACGCGCTGTTCCCCCGGCTGCACGAGCGCCGCAGCCAGCGTGCCAAGACCCTCTCCGGCGGCGAGCAACAGATGCTCGCCATTGGCCGTGGCCTGATGACCAATCCCGATTGCCTGATCATGGACGAACCTTCGGAAGGCCTTGCGCCGATCATCATCCAGGGTCTGTGGGAAGCGATTGCCTCCCTCAAGAAGGAGGGGCTTTCCATTCTTCTCGTCGAGCAGAATGCGGCGCTGGCACTCAAGCTCGTCGACTTCGTGCACGTGATCTCGAAGGGCTGCGTGGTCTATTCAGGCGAGCCCGACGCGCTGTGGCATGACGACGAGATCAAATCGCGGTTTCTCGGTATTTGAAGGGGCGTCCGGCCTCAAGGTACGAAGCCGGCGTTGGCCGCGCCTCAAATCTTCAACAGCCGTTTGGCGTTCTCGTAATACACTTTGTTCTCGTCTGCCGGCGACATGCCGATCTTCTTGATCACCTCGACGCCTTGCTTCTTCAGCACTTTGAGCGGTGGTGCATCGGTGCCGAAGATGAAATGGTCGGCTCCGACCGTTTCAAAGCCGCACCGCGCAGCCGGCGGGTGATAGCAGGTCGATTCCAGGTACATCATCTTCAGGTAATGGCTCGGCGGATGCTTGATCAGCATCGGCTCGTAGGAGCCGAGAAAATACGCCTCGTCCTGAAGATTGTATGCATAATCCATCCGCCCGATCATCTCGCAGATGCCGCCGCCGAGATGGGTGCCGACAAGCTTCAGCGTCGGGAATCTCTCGAATATGCCGCGCACGATGAGCCGCGCGATCGCGAGCGCATTGTCCATCGGACGGCCGACGCTGGAGGCCAAGCGATAATCCTTCAGCCTTTCCTCGCCGAAGCCGACGGACGGCGGATGGATCACGACCGGCACATCGAGCTCAGTCGCCAACTGGAAGAACGGCAGGCAGTCGTCGTCGTCGGGATAATGCCCGGGCAGACTTGAGAGGATCCACGCACCTTTGAGCCCGTCCTCCTTGATAGCGCGCTCCCATTCGCGCAGGAACGCGTCGCCGCCGAACGGCACGGTACAGGCCATGCCATAGATCGTCGGATATTTGTCTTGTAGCGAGCCGATATAGCGGTTCACCTTCTTGACCAGCGCAAGCTGTTGATCGCGATCCATGTGGCGCAGCTCATGCATCGCCTGGCTGACGAGCGTAAAGTCGACGCCGCCTTCTTTTTGTGCCTCGAGAACGTTCTCGATCGTCATCGGGCAGCGGCCGCGCCACATCGGGTCGGCTTGCTGTTCCGGCATTTGAACGTGGGTGTGGAAGTCGAGGATCATGAAAGGTCTCAGTGCGACGGGGCGGGAGTGATAGTTGGCGAAAGCTCTTCCAGCGTCTTGCCAGCAGTCTCTATCGAGAACAGGGCGCAGGTGAGGCCGCCTAGGATGGCAAAGCCGGCAAACATGCCGTAGACGCCGCCGACGCCGTAGGCCGGCAGGATAATGCCGACGAGATATGGACTGATCACCGACGACATACGCTGTGAGACGCTTGTTGCGCCATTACCCAGGGCCCGCAGGTGATTGGGATAATTCTCTGCGGTGTACATCCCGAGCGAGCCCGGAATCATGCCCATCGCGCCGAAGGCAAGCGTTGCCAGGGCCGCGAGTCCGAGCGCGCTCAAGTCTGGGGCGAAGGCGGCAATCAAGAGCGGTACGGCCGCCAGAAAGAAGCCGCCGGCAAAGGCGACCCTACGGCCGATGCGGTCGATGGTGAATACCGCGGTGAGCAACACGAGCAGCCCGACGATATTCAAGACGAAACCGTAGAGGTTCGATTGCGAGACCGGCTGATGATAGACCGTACGCATGATGCTCGGCAGCCAGCCGGTCATCGCGTAGGTGATGCCGTAGGTGCAGAACCACAGCACCCACAGCGAGAATGTGCGCTGCCGATATATTCCGGCGAACAGATCGCGGAAGCGGCCGACCGCCGGCACGGCCGGCGTGACATTGGTCGGCATCGGCGGCAATGGAATCTTGCCTTGCTGCGAGACAATCGCCTCGATCCGTGTCAGCACGCGATCAGCCTCTTCCTCGCGGCCGCGGCTGACCAGCCAGCGCGGCGATTCCGGCAATACCCGGATCATCGGCAGAGCGAGCAGGACCGGCAACCCGCCAAGAACGAACATCCATTGCCAGCCCAGCAGCGGCACCACGAAAACCCCGACGAGGCCAACCGTCGTCAGACCGATCGGAAACATCAGCTGCTGCATCAGGACGAAGCGGCCGCGCCCCGTCGATTTGGCGAACTCGCTGACATAAGTATTCGCAATCGGCACTTCGCCGCCGAGCCCTATGCCCTGCACGAAGCGCAGAGCGAACAGCATGTAGTAACTATCGGCCAGAATGCAGGCGAAACTCAGTAGCGAGAACAGGATGATGTTGCCGACCAGGACCGGGACGCGGCCGTATTTCTCGGCAAGCCAGCCTGACATCAGGCCGCCGACAACCTGTCCGGCATAGCCGATCGAGATGAGCGCGCCGATTTGCGCTGGCGCCAGATGCCACATCGGGATAAGGGCCGGCAAAACGTAAGCGATGGTCAGCGCGTCGAAGGCATCGGAGAAATTCGTGCTGCCGACGATCAGGCGCATCTTGTTGTGCCAGCGTGACAGCGGCAGCCGTTCCATGCGGGCCGCGATTTGATACCGGTCGGCGACGGTGGCTACGGTCATTGATCCTCCCCCTTGTGCTTGGTGCCGTCCGATGTTTCCCCGGAGCAATCAGGCACAGTGGAATGGTGAGCCAATTCACTATTGCAGACAAGCCGCTTGGCGCATGGGGTGGCTATTTCTCCAGCCGCGCGACAATTTCGACATGCGCCGAATAACGGAATTGATCGACCGGTATGACCGACGTGAGCCGGTAGCCGCCGTCGATCAGGAGCCGGACGTCGCGTGCGAACGTGCCCGGATTGCACGACACCGCGACCACGACGGGCACGCGGCTTGCCGCGAGCGCACGCGACTGTGCCAGCGCGCCCTGCCGCGGCGGATCGAATACGACGGCATCGAAGCCGTCGAGATCACTCGGCAGCAGCGGATTCTTGAACAGATCGCGCACGTCGATGTCTACCGGCTTAAGACCGGGAGTGGTCGTGGCGGCACGCTTGAGGGCGGCGAGTGCGTCCTTGTCATTGTCCGCAGCAACGATCCGGGCTCGCTCTGCGAGCCGCAACGTGAATGGACCGATGCCGGCGAAAAGATCGGCGACATTTTTCGCGCCCACGCAGGCGGTGAGGACGAACCGCGCCAGCGTGGCTTCGCCTGCTGCGGTAGCCTGCAAGAACGCCGCGGGCGGGAGCTGCAATGCTGCCTTGCCGATCCAGAGGGTCGGTGGGCGCGATTGAGCGACCAACTCCCCGTGCCGCGTGAGACGTGCGATATCGCGAGCCGACGCGACCTTCGCCAGCGCCGCCACAAGCTGCGCGGTCAAGGCTCCGGACCCTCGCACATCGATATCAAGGCCGGCATCGGTCGCCGTCACCTGAATGTCGAGCGGCTTTTTCGCAGGCAACAATACCTCGGCGATAGCCCAGGCGGCTTCAAGCGCGCCATCGAGGCTTTTGGCTAAAACTGGACAGCGGTCTATCGCGACAATGCGATGGGCACGCGCGGCGGAGAACCCGACCTCCAGCACGTCGCGCGTGCCGCGGGCGTGGAATACAGCGCGGCGACGGCCTTCGCCGTGGGCATCGACCAGGTCCGCGACCGGCGCTTCGATGCCTTCCTGCTGTAATGCCGCGAGGACGAGATCGCGCTTCCATTTACGGTAGGCAGCCGTTTCCAGGTGTTGCACGGCACAGCCGCCGCAAACGCCAAAATGTGGGCAGAGTGGCGTAACGCGCTCGGTGCTTGCGGTTTCGATGCGGAGCAGTTGCCGCCGGTCGGGGTGCCCGGAAACATTGCCAACCTCGACCGTTTCACCCGGCAGCGCGCCGGGTACGAAAATCCGTTCGGCGGCGCCGTCGACGACGCCATCGCCAAGATGACCGAGCCGGTCGATGACAAGCCGCTCAACCACGCTCGGCTCCGACCAGGAATTCCCGATTGCCGTCGCCGCCCAAAATCGGCGACGGAATGAGACCGCCGACCCGCCAGCCGAGCGAGGTCAGAAATGCACGAATGTCATCGCAGACTGCGGTGTGAATAGCCGCGTCACGGACGACGCCCTTTTTGCCGGCGCTGCGCTGCGCCTCGAATTGCGGTTTGATGAGTGCGACAAGCGTGGCGCGCGGTTTGAGAAGTTTGCCGATTGCAGGCAACACAAGCTTCAGCGAGATAAAGCTGACATCCACCGTGGCCAAATCTGGCGTCGCCGGCAGCCGGGAGGGATCGAACACGCGGATATCGGTCTGCTCGATGGCAACAATATCGGCGCGGCCACGAAGGCGCGTGTGAAGCTGATCGCGGCCGACATCGACGGCATAGACCTGCCGCGCGCCACGCTGGGCCAAAACTTCGGAAAAACCGCCGGTCGAGGCGCCGACGTCGAGGCAAATGCGTCCATGGACGTCCATTGCAAAATGATCGAGCGCGAATGCAAGCTTGACGCCGCCGCGCGATACGTATGGATGTTCGGGCTGCGCCACGATATCGGCGGTCGACGAAATCTCCTCCGATGCCTTGCGCACCGGTACGCCATCGGCAATCACCAAGCCCGCGGCAATGGCGGCCTGTGCCCGGGCGCGGCTCTCAAACAAGCCACGCGCGACCAGGAGGCGATCGGCACGGTCTCGAACGGTCATGCCCGCGATTATAAGCGAGATGCCCGGCTTTGGGCCGGGCATCTGACATCTTCAATTCCGTTTCAATTCCGTGTCCGCGGCGCGGCGATCAGAACCGCCGCGCTTCGGGCAGCTTGACGACTTCGCCGCGCAAGTTCTGGCCAAGCGCCTCGAACGCCTTGGCGACGATGCCTTTGGCGTCGAGGCCCGCGCGCGCATACATGGCGGCGGGTGAATCCTGGTCGATGAACAGGTCAGGCAGCACCATCGAACGAACCTTGATGCCACGATCGAGCGCGCCGTGCTCGGCAAGCGTCTGCAGCGCAAAGGAGCCGAAGCCGCCGATCGAGCCTTCCTCGATAGTCAGCAGCACTTCATGCGCGCGCGCGAGGCGGAGCAAGAGGTCGACATCGAGCGGCTTGGCGAAGCGCGCATCGGCGACCGTGGTCGACAGCCCGGCAGCGCCAAGCTCATCGGCGGCCTTGAGGCACTCGGCGAGCCGGGCGCCATAGGAGAACAGCGCGATCTTGGTGCCTTCGCGCAAGATGCGGCCCTTGCCGATTTCCAGCGGTTTGCCCTCCGCCGGCAGCGGCACGCCGGTGCCTTCGCCGCGCGGATAGCGTAGCGCCGACGGGCGATCGTCGATTGCGACCGCTGTCGCCACCATGTGCACCAGTTCCGCTTCATCGGCCGCCGCCATCAGTACGAAACCGGGCAGGCAGCCGAGATAGGCGATGTCGAACGCGCCCGCATGGGTCGGTCCGTCGGCGCCGACCAGGCCGGCGCGGTCCATCGCAAAGCGCACCGGCAGGCGCTGGATGGCAACGTCATGCACCACCTGGTCGTAGGCGCGCTGCAGAAACGTCGAGTAGATGGTCGCGAACGGCTTGAAGCCTTCGGTGGCAAGCCCGGCGGCGAAAGTCACGCCGTGCTGCTCGGCAATGCCAACGTCGAACGTCCGGTTGGGGAATTCTTTCTGGAACAGGTCGATACCGGTGCCCGACGGCATCGCCGCCGTAATGGCAACGATCTTGTCGTCCTTGCGCGCTTCCTTGATCAGGCTTTCGCCATAGACCTTCTGATAGGCGGGCGCGGCCGGCTTGGACTTCACCTGCGCGCCGGTCGCAACGTCGAATTTGACGACACCGTGATATTTGTCGGCGGATTTTTCCGCCGGTTCGTAGCCCTTGCCCTTTTGCGTCACGACATGAACGAGAATCGGCCCGTTCTTCATATCGCGCACATTTTTGAGCACCGGCAACAGATGATCGATGTTGTGGCCGTCGATCGGGCCGACATAGAAGAAGCCCAGCTCGTCGAACAGCGTGCCGCCGGTGACGAGGCCGCGCGCATATTCCTCCATCGCCAGCGCACGTTTCTGGAGCATTTTCGTCGGCATGCGCTTGGCGACCTGGCGGAAGATTTTGCGGACGCGATTATAGGCGCGGCCGGAAACGCGCCGGGCTAGATAGGCCGACAGCGCACCGACCGGCGGCGCGATCGACATATCGTTGTCGTTGAGCACCACGATGAGACGCGAATCCATCGCGCCGGCATTGTTCATCGCTTCGTAGGCCATACCGGCCGACATGGCACCGTCGCCGATAACGGCGACAACGTTATTCTGCTTGCCTTGGAGGTCGCGGGCCACGGCCATGCCGAGACCGGCGGAAATAGAGGTCGAGGAATGGGCGGCGCCAAACGGGTCGTATTGGCTCTCGGCGCGTTTGGTGAAACCGGAAAGCCCACCACCCGTCCGCAGCGTACGGATTCGGTCGCGTCGGTTTGTGAGGATCTTGTGCGGATAGGCTTGGTGCCCAACGTCCCAGATGAGGCGGTCCCTGGGGGTGTCGAAGACGTAGTGCAGCGCGACGGTCAGCTCGATAACGCCGAGACCGGCGCCGAGGTGGCCGCCCGTGACGGCGACGGCATCGATCGTCTCTATCCGCAATTCATCGGCGACTTGGCGGAGTTGATCCGGATTGAGGCGCCTTAGGTCGTCAGGTGTCTTGATGAGGTCGAGCAAAGGGGTCTTCGAGGCAACAGTCACGCTATGCTCCTTATTACCGTCATTTACCGTCTTTTCGTCCGACGGCTAATCGCCTAACGGCGTTATTGGGGTCCTGTGCGCTCCCAACCCCGCGCACATACACGAATTTCCAGCCTGTACACCTTTCGGGCAGGGAGGGCAATTTCAGCCAGTCCCGGCCCCGGAACTCCCGCGCCCCGTCGACCCTTGTATGTTGGGTATTGTTGGGAGTTTTGCCATGGCACCAAGAGCCAATTGGAAGGGTTTTTTGAAGCTTTCATTGGTCTCCTGCAGCATTGCTATGGTTCAGGCCACCTCAACCAAGGAGAGAATCCGCTTCAATATCATCAATAGGGACACGGGTAATCGCGTACGGTTTAGACAAGTAGACGCCGAGACCGGGGAGGAAGTTCCGCAGGAGGACCGGGTCAAGGGATACAAGGCGTCCGACGGCTCTTACGTCCTGCTCGAGCCTGAAGAACTCGATGAAGTGGCCCTGGAAAGTACCCATACCATCGATATCGAAGCCTTCGTACCGCGTCGGGACATCGACGACATCTACCTTGACGCGCCCTATTACATTTTCCCCGACGAGGAAGCCGGTGTCGAAGCCTTCGCGGTGGTTCGCGAGGCGATGCGGGCGATGTCGCTGGTCGGACTCGCCCGCGTAGTGCTTTATAATCACGAGCACCTGCTGATGCTCGAGCCGCTCGGCAAGGGCATCAAGGCTACAGCGCTGCGTCAGGAGGAAGAGATTCGCGACCCGAAGGATTTCTTTTCCGAGATCGACGATGTGAAGGTGCCGAAGGACATGCTCGAACTCGCCGAGCATATACTCAAGACCAAGCGTGGGCATTTCAACCCGTCGAAATTCTCGGATCGTTACGAAGATGCGCTTAAGGCATTGATCAAGGCAAAGCAGGCCGGCAAAACGCCTCCCGTACCGCCATCTCGGCCGAGCAATGTCATCAATCTCATGGATGCGTTGCGCCGTTCGGTCCGATCGGAGCGCGGCAGCGCCGGCTCATCGGAGCGCGGCGGCAAAGGCCGGGCGCAGCGATCGCCTCATCGGGCAGTTTGCAAGGCAGGTAGCAAAGGTAGGCGCCTCAAACGCGCAAGCTGATGGAAAACGGATGAGGGTGACTTGGCGCTCGAAGTCTATCGCAAGAAGCGACAGTTCGGTGTTACACCGGAACCGCGCGGCCGCAGAGGTCGCCGTACCGGCAACGCCTACGTCATTCAAAAGCATGCCGCGCGCCGTCTGCATTACGACTTGCGGCTCGAACTCGACGGCGTGATGAAGAGCTGGGCCGTGACGCGCGGTCCAAGCCTCAATCCGGACCAGAAACGGCTCGCCGTCCACGTCGAGGACCATCCTGTCGAATACAACAAATTCGAAGGAACCATCCCGAAGGGTGAATACGGCGGCGGCACCGTCATGATTTGGGATCGCGGGCACTGGATACCGGAAGGCGATCCGCACAAAGGCTATGCCAAAGGTCATATGACTTTCGACCTCGAAGGCGAAAAACTTCACGGTCGCTGGCATTTGGTGCGCTTGCGCGCGCGGCCGAATGATCGTCACCAGAACTGGTTACTGATCAAAGGCAAGGACGATGCGGCGCGCGGGCCGCGCGGCAAGGACATTCTTGACGAACAGCCGTTGTCAGCAGTCACCGGGCGCTCGATCGAAGAGATCGCCTCGGGCGAAGGCAGAGAGCGCGTGTGGCACAGCAATCGCAGCGCCGGGCGCGCAGTGGTGAACAAAAACAAGCCGGCCGCGCCTCGCTCGAAACGCGCGCCGGCCAAAGCCTTCAGCGCAGCGGCCGACCACAAAAAGAGTGAGCGAATGCCGAAAGCACGGCTCCCGGCCTTCGTGCCGCCCTGCCTCGCCACGCTGCATAGCGCCGCACCGGGCGGATCCGAATGGCTGCATGAAATCAAATTCGATGGCTATCGCATTCAGGCTCGGCTCGATCGCGGTAAGGTGCGATTGCTCACCCGCAAAGGCCTGGATTGGACGCATCGATTCAAGCCGATCGCAGAGGACCTGGCGGCGCTCGGCGCCGATACCGCGCTGATCGACGGCGAACTGGTTTCGGAAGATGAGCGCGGACTTTCGCGCTTTTCGCTGCTTCAGACCGACCTGAAAGATGGCCGGAGCGACCGCTTGCGCTACTGCGTGTTCGATCTGCTTTATCTTGACGGCGGCGATCTCCGCGACGAACCCCTGATCGCGCGCAAATCTACGCTCGAGCGCTTGGTGAGGTCCGCCGGCAAAGACGGCCGCATTCGCTATACTGAACATTTCGATGATGACGGAGGGGTCATCCTCAAGCATGCCTGCGGCATGGGCCTGGAAGGCATCGTATCGAAGCTGCGTCAGGCGCCGTACCTTTCGGGCCGCTCGGAGAACTTCATCAAGACCAAATGCCACAATGCGCAGGAATTCGTCGTTGCGGGCTTCACACCGTCGACGGCCGAGCCCAAGGCGGTCGGTGCGCTGACTGTGGCAGTCCACGAAGACGGCGAGCTGCGTTACGCCGGTCGGATCGGCACCGGCTACACGCGCGAAACCGCACGCGATCTGTGGCAACGGCTCAAAAAGCTCGAAACGGGGCGTCCTCCCGTGTCGCTGCCAGAGGATGAGCGGCGCAAAGACGTCGTCTGGGTAAAACCGCAGCTCGTTGTCGAGGCCGAATTCCGCGGCCTCACTCACGGCAACTTGCTGCGCCAGGCCTCATACAAGGGCTTGCGCGAGGATAAGCCGGCGGGCGAGGTCGTCCGCGAGATGGCCGTGCCGGCAATGATGGCGCAACGGCGGGCAGTGCGAAAATCGACGAAAACCGGGGCTAACAGACCCGGCGCGAAAACGCCGAAGCCGAAGGCCGCGCGCGCCGACGCGACGGCCGACGTCGGCCATGTCCATCTGACTCATCCCGACCGCGTTTATTGGGACGACGTCGGAGTGACCAAGAAGGATCTTGCAGAATATTACGTCAGCGTCTGGGATTGGATGGCGTCGCACGTCGTCGGCCGGGCGCTGGCGCTGGTACGGTCGCCCGAGGGGGTCGGCGGCGAGACCTTCTTTCAGAAACACATCGCGGCCAATGTGAAGGATTCGCCGCTGCGCCATACCGTCGACGCCAAGGAGCACGATGTGATCGCCGTCGAGAAGCTCGACGACGTCATCGCACTGGTACAGTCGGGCGCGCTGGAGATTCACGTCCGCGGCTCGCGGCTCGAAAGCCTGGAAGAGTGCGATCGGATGGTGTTCGATCTCGATCCGGGAGAGGGTGTAGGCTGGAAGGACATCGTCGCCGGCGCGCGAGAAATACACGAACGGCTCGAAGCGTTAAGGCTGAACAGTTTCGTGAAACTGTCGGGCGGCAAGGGCGTCCACGTGGTGGTTCCGATCCAGGACGTCGATTGGAATGCCGCCAAGAATTTCACCCAGCGCATCGCGCTGGCGATGGCAGCCGACAGTCCGCAGCGTTACGTCGGCAAGATGACGAAGTCGCTGCGCAAGGGCAAAATCTTTATCGATTATTTCCGCAATTCGCGCGAGGCGACCTCGGTTGCACCCTATTCGACACGCGCGCGGCCCGGCGCGCCGGTTTCGGCGCCAGTATCGTGGGAGCAATTGGGCCGCAGCAAAAGTGCGGCTGAATTCACCGTGCTGAACCTGAAAAAACACTTCAGGCACGATCCCTGGGCCGGCATGGCAAAGGTGCGCCAGAAACTGCCGGCGAAATGAATTACGTCATCCCGCAAGCTTGAAGCGGTCCGCCTTGGGCTCAAACCGCGAGCGGAATATCTCCGCATCGAGCGGGTCTTCGAAGCAGTAGCGGACGAATGCCGCATAGTCGTCCTCGACATACATGTCGAACTTGCCGACGTAGTTGATGAGGAAATCCATGATCTCGCCGTCATCGGCGAGCTGCCGGCGCGGCAGCACGACCTGATGCGGGCATTCCTCATCGAGCTTGCGCAGCCACGCGCTCCGTTTGTCCGAATCCATTATTCTCGCCTTTGATCCGAACCTGTAATTGTTCACTATTTGTTCTAATTTGTCAAGTAGATTGTTCAAGGATTGGCTGGAAAGCGAAACATCCAGGAACGAGAAGATTTAGGGCAAACCAAGGCTACTCGACATCAAGCGGCTCGGTGCCAGTCGGTTTGCCTTCGGCGTTGAGCGTGATTTTTTCGACGCGCGCCTCGGCGTGCCGCAACAGCTCCTCGCAACGGCGCTTGAGCGCTTCCCCGCGCTCGTAGATTGCGACCGATTCTTCGAGCGGCACCTTGCCTTCTTCGAGTCGCTTGACGATCGATTCCAGCTCTTCGATCGCGCGCTCGAACGGCAGTTGTTCGACTTCGCTGTTAGGTTTCTGCGCCATCATCGGCTCTCCTGCCCCGAATTATATTCCGGATTGCACCGACCGTAATCCGGGCCATGTCCTACCCCTGCATCAGCGCTGTGACATGGGCGGCGACTGAATTGCCGAGCGCCAACAGGTCGTAGCCGCCCTCCAGCACCGAGACGATTCGTCCGCCAGCGTATCGGTCGGCAACGTCCATAAGCTTCTGCGTCGCCCAGACAAAATCGTTCTCGCTGAGATTGATGCTGGCGAGCGGATCGCGCATGTGGGCGTCGAAGCCGGCGGAAATGATGATCAGCTCCGGTTGGAATTCCACAAGCCGAGGCAGAATTCTCGTTTCGAGTGCGGCGCGGAACTTCTCGCTGCCGTCTCCAGGCCGCAGCGGTGCATTGACGACGGTGTTGTGCTCGCCGGATTCGATGACCGCGCCGGTGCCGGGAAACAGCGGCATCTGATGGGTCGAACAATACATGACCGACTTGTCCGACCAGAAAATTTCCTGCGAGCCGTTGCCGTGGTGCACATCGAAGTCGACGACGGCGGCGCGGGCGATGCCGTGACGCTGCTGCGCGTGGCGCGCGGCGATAGCGACGTTGTCGAAAAAACAAAATCCCATCGGCCGCGCCGTCTCGGCGTGATGGCCGGGCGGGCGAGTGGCAACGAAGGCGTTCTTCGCCTTTTTCGCCAAAACCTCGTCCACCGCGAATATCGCGCCGCCGGCTGCGCGCAGTGCCGCCTCGAAACTGCCGGGCGACATCGAGGTGTCGGCATCGAGATGCGCGATACCCTCCGCGGGCGTCGCGTCGCGGATTTCGACGATGTAGTCCATGGGATGACACAGCGCGATGTTTTCGAGCGACGCCATCGGAGCCTGTTCGCGCGCCAGCGATTGAAATTTTTCCGCCTCGAGTGCCTGTTCGACGGCGCGCAATCGGTCGGGCCGCTCGGGATGGCCGAGCGGCGTGAGGTGCTCAAGACAGGCTGGATGGCTGATGAGCAGGGTGGACATGTGTCTCACTTATGATGAAGCGGCCGGGGAGGGAAGCCGTGTCGGACGTTTTTCCGCATTTACGGCGCGAGCGCTGCATCGGCAGCGAGCAGACCGGGGCCGCCTTCAACGATGGTACGTTCGAGCGCGGCGGCGGAAACCGCGCAATGTTCGGCAAAGAACCGCGCCAGTGTCAGCCGCGGCTGCGCGGCGTCGCCGAGCCGCATTGCCGTTAGCGCCTGTTGCGCCAGATAGCAGCCGCCGGTCGTAACGCCGAACAGCCGCAAATACGCGGTGGCGCCGGCAAGCGCCAGATCCGGCTGCTTGTCCAGCGTGCCCGCAAGCCATTTCGTCGCATTGGTGAAGCTGTCGAGCGCGTCGCCGAGCCGTACCGACGTCCAGCCGAATGCCGGATCGTTGCTGGCGCTGACGGCATCGACGATGCCGCGAAGCTCCTTGATATGCGCTTCAACCGCGGCCCCGCCGGAGAGTGGCAGTTTACGCGTGACGAGATCGATGGCCTGGATACCGTTGGTGCCTTCGTAGATCGCTGCGATCCGCGCGTCACGAAAGAACTGCGCGACGCCGGTCTCTTCGATGAAGCCCATGCCGCCATGGACCTGGATGCCGAGTGAGGTGACTTCGTTGGCGATGTCGGTCGAGAATGCCTTGGCGACCGGCGTAAGCAAGAACAGCCGGTCATTGGCAGCCTTTCGCGCCGCGGCGTCGGTCGAGCGTTCGGCGCGATCGAGTGCCATCGCCGTCGCGTAGCAGATGGCGCGTGCTGCGTGCGTGAGAGCACGCATGGTGAGCAGCATGCGCTTGACGTCCGGATAGGCGATGAGCGGCGCGGAGTCCGTTGCCTTCATTCCGGCAGTACGGCCCTGCTTGCGCTCGCGGGCGTAGGCGAGAGCCTGCTGCATTGCGCGCTCCGCGATGCCGACGCCTTGAACGCCGATCGCAAGTCGCGCCCGGTTCATCATGGTGAACATGCAAGCCATGCCGGCATTTTCTTCGCCGATGAGAAAGCCGGTAGCGCCGCCCTCGTCGCCGAAAATCATCGTGCAAGTAGGCGAGCCGTGAATGCCGAGCTTGTGCTCAACCGAATGCGCGCGCACGTCGTTGCGCTTGCCTGGCGAGCCGTCGGCATTGAGCAGGAATTTCGGCACCAGGAACAACGAAATGCCGCGGGTGCCGGGCGGCGCGTCGGGCAGCCGGGCCAGAACGAAATGTATAATGTTATCAGTAAGATCGTGCTCGCCATACGTGATGAAAATCTTCTGGCCTTTGATGCGATAGGTGCCGTCGCCGGCGCGCTCGGCGCGGGTGCGCAGCGCTCCGACGTCGGAGCCCGCCTGAGGCTCGGTGAGCTGCATCGTTCCGGTCCATTCACCGGACACGAGCTTGGCAAGATAAGTCTTCTTTAGCTGCTGCGAGCCGTGCGCATAGAGCGCGTCGATTGCCGCGATGGTGAGCAGGGGGCCGACGGCGAACGCCATGGCCGCCGAATTCCACATTTCGATGCAGGCGATGTTGATCGATTGCGGCAACGCCTGGCCGCCCCACTCCGCGGGCGCCGCGAGGCCGTTCCAGCCGCCGTCACGCCAGGTGCGATAGGCATCTTTCCAGCCGGGAGCGGTAGTGACGACGCCGTTGTTGAACGGCGTGCCGAATTCGTCGCCGATTTTGTTGAGCGGCGCGATGACCTCGCCGGCGAGGCGCCCGGCCTCCGCCAGCACGGCGTCGACCACATCGATGGTGAGATCCCCGAACAGGCCTTCCTCGACCGCGGCAGTGAGCCCTGCGCCGTGTTTGAGCGCGAAGCCGATGTCGTCGAGCGGAGCCTGATAAGTCACCATCGGTCTCCATAGGTTTCAACGGTTTGCACGTGCGGCGGTGGCGGAATGTCGTCCGGCAGGAAAAAGTCCTGCGCCAAAGGTTGTGTCGGATCGGCGCGATAGTGTTCGAAATCGGTAACGCCGCGCTCCGCCAGAAAGGTATCGTCGATGAGGAAGCGGCCGGTGAGTTCGCGCGACGGGCTGGTGAAGACGGCGTAGGCCGCGTCGGCCATGATCTCCGGCGTGCGCGCCTGGCGCATCCTCGCTTCGCCGCCGAGCAAGTTCTTGATCGCTGCGGTGGCAATAATCGTGCGCGGCCACAACGCGTTGACGGCAACGCCCGTCGGTCGCAGTTCACCGGCGAGGCCAAGCACGACCATGCTCATGCCGAACTTCGCTATGCTGTATGCGGTATGCGGCGCAAACCATTTCTCTTTCATATCAAGCGGCGGCGAGATCGTCAGAATGTGCGGGTTGGTGGATTTTTCCAGGTAGGGAATCGCCCATTTCGACACGACAAAGGTGCCGCGCGCGTTGATCTGATGCATCAGATCGAAGCGGCGCATGTCGGTGTCGGCGACGTTTGTTAGCTGGATCGCGCTCGCATTATTGACCACGATATCGATGCCGCCGAACGCTTGTGCCGCGCGATCCAGCGCGTCCTTGACCACCGTCTCATCGCGGACATCGACAACCAGCGGCAGCGCGTTGCCGCCGGCGCGTGAGATATCTTCGGCGGCCGTGTAGATCGTGCCGTCAAGCTTCGGATGCGGTTGCGCGGTCTTCGCCGCGATAGCGATATTGGCGCCGTCGCGCGCGGCGCGCAGCGCAATTGCGAGCCCGATGCCGCGCGAAGCGCCCGTGATGAACAGTGTCTTTCTGGCGAGCGACATTGCTGACCTTACTTCTTGCGCGCCAGGAAGGCGGAAAACGCGGCACGCGCTTCGTCCGACGTCAACCGATCCTTGAAATGTATCGCTTCGGTGTCGATCTGCCTGGTGACAGCGTCAACATGGCCGCGCATCAGGCGTCGCGACACCGCGACGGCGCCCGCCGGCAGCGCGGCGATCTCCTGCGCGGCTTTCAGGGCGGTGGGATCGACCTGCGCGGCATCGACCACCTCATTGACGAGACCTGCTTCTTTCGCCTGTTCCGCCGACAGTGGGCGCCCCATCACCAGCATGGAGAATGCACGCGCGTAGCCCATGCGCATCGGCGCCAGCAGGCTCGATGCCGCCTCGGGGATAAGCGCAAGTTTGAGGAATGGCGTCGTGAACGTCGCAGTGGTGGCGGCAACGACATAATCGCAGTGGAACAGCATGGTTACGCCGATGCCAACCGCAAGGCCGCCGACGGCGGCGACCAGCGGCTTCTCGTTGTGAGCGAGTATCTTGAGAAACTCGAGAGTGTGCGGCCGAAGACCGCCGCTTTGGGCCGATTCGAGAAACTCGCCGATGTCGGCGCCAGCGGAGAATGCGCCTTGGCCGCCAGTGAGGATGACGGCGCGGATTGCCGCGCTGGCCTGCGCTTCGCGCAGCGCTTGTGTAATTGCGGCGTACATCGGCTGCGTCAGCGCGTTTTTCTTCTCCGGGCGGTTGAAACGGATGATGCGGACGGCGCCCTCATCGGTCACGATCACTGAATCCGTCATGTTTCCTCGTCGGTGCCGTGAGACATTATTATAAATTATAAGGCGTGCCGCGGGATTATAAGGCGCGCCGCACGCCTCGATAGAGGCGCAATCATTGATCCGGCGGCTTCACGCCGCTATTGTTCCGGCCGCCCCCGGCACTTCGGCGGCAGCACTCCGACGGCGTCTTGGGGCGTAGCCAAGTGGTAAGGCAGCGGATTTTGATTCCGCCATTCCCAGGTTCGAATCCTGGCGCCCCAGCCAGCATAGAGTTTTGATTTATCTGGATTTGTTTCGGTGCACTGTTTGTTCCAGAACCGTCATTCCGAAACGGATTCTGGGGGTCATTCCGAAATTCTGTTCCCTCGCTGTTCGCAACGGTCGCTGTCAGGTGCGCATGACGTTTTCTAGTCGCGGCGAGCGCGCGTTCCATCGTCCTCTTGGCGTAACCTTCGTAGGCTCGACTCTTGTGCGCTGAGAGTGCGCGACCTTGGCCGTCCGTTAGTTCAGCTTCCTCAAGCTCGGTCATCCCGCCGTGTCGGCATGCGTCCAAAGTGAACGTCGATGATAGGCCGGCCACTTTCCGCGCGGCTGTCTGAAGGTGGCAATGACCTTCAAAAGGGCCGCCTCGCCATCGGCTCGCCGCTCGGAAAAGCGATACTCGGAGCAGAGGAAGGCGATGAGGTTGAACTCCCCCTCGAAAATGGTAGACGGCGCAAGGTCTTGATCGAGAGCGTGGAGAAAGATGCGGGACCCGTGGCCGCAGCTCCTGGTGCGGCAAGTATTACGGATGGCGCGGCTGCCATCGCGTAACCCCGGCAGTGGCGCTTCTGAGGACCGCGCGTTCTGATTGGATCCTGTAATCAATCAGTTGGTGGTCAAGGAAATCAATCGCACTTAGTCTTTTTCTAAGCTAGGCATTGCCGCCCATCGCCGACCAAGGACAAAATTTTGAATCTCCATCGTGTAAAGCCGACCTCGGACGATGAAGTCGGCGACTTAATTGGTAAGTATCGATGGCGGGTTCCCCACCTAAAGTTATCAAGGACATGGCGTATCAGCCCGACGAGGTGGTAACGCGAACGGTGTTGGCTTCAAACCGTCCGTCGCCGATTTGATCGCGTGCGCGGTCAGGCGGAATGTCACAGCGATAGGCCGGTCGGCCATTGAACACTGTCCATATAATACTCACTTAACGGACAGTGACCACACGGCAGGATTGAATCCAATGGCAAAACCCGCCCGCAAGCGCACCTCCTCAACCATCGCAAACCGGACAGTTCCTCGCAGAGCCCCCAATTCCGAGCTGCGGCCCAGGGAGTATCTGACCGAAAAAGAGATCGAGCGGCTCCAAGATACCGCCCGCAAGCGGTCCCGGTATGGGCACCGCGACGCCACCATGATCCTGGTCACCTATCGGCACGGGCTGCGCGCCTCAGAGGTGTGCGGCTTGCGGTGGGATCAGGTCGAGCTTGATGGCGGTCGGCTTCATGTCCGCCGGGCGAAAGGCGGCATCGACAACGTTCACCCGCTGAGCGGCAGAGAAATCCGAGCGCTGCGCCAGCTACGCCGCGAGAATATGGAATCTCGATACGTATTTGTGACCGAACGCGGTGGACCAGCCACGACTGCGGGGTTTCTGAAAATGATCGCCCGGATTGGAGAAACTGCCAAAATGCCATTCTCAATCCATCCCCATATGCTCCGGCATTCCACTGGCTACAAGCTCGCCAACGACGGGCATGATACCCGAGCCCTCCAACACTATATGGGCCACAAGAACATCCAGCACACGGTGCGATATACCGAAATGGCTCCCGATCGGTTTAGAAATTTCTGGAAGGACTAGATCCGGGGTCCGCACAGTGAATCTAAATGTCGAAACTAGAAAATCGAGACCGCGAGCGTGCGCCAGCCATGCTAGAGTCGAGAGTTCAAGAGGAGTCATCGTCGTGAAGAACAGGGCGTGTGCATCGGGGGTGCTCGGACTGGCATTGCTGTGGAGCGGTGGATTGCGAGCGGCCGAGCTCGGCACGGCGGAACAGGCGCGCGCCATGCTGGAACGCGCCGCTGCGGCGCTAAACGCCGACCAGGTCGCGGCTCTGAAGGCGTTCAACGACGAACACAACAAGGATTTCCGCGACCGCGATCTGTTCGTCTATTGCTTCAATCTTGCCGACGGCAAATTCACTGCGTACGAGAGCCCATTCCTGCTGAACAACGATATCCGCGAGATGAAGCTCTACAACGAGCCGATGGGCCAGCGCGCCTATGATGCCGTCCATGACGCCGCGGACGGGGCGGTGGTCACGATCGAATATAAATACCCCAAGCCGGGCACCAAAGATCCCGTGACCAAGGAAGCTTTCGAGGAGCGCGTCGGCGACCAGGCCTGCGGGGTCAGCTATTTCCAATAGCCCGCACTCGGCTCAGCTCTGCGTATGCCTTCCGATGTCGGCGATATTCCACGAAGCGGACATCGATGCACTTAGACGTGCGCTGCATCTGCTGTGTGAACGACCCATAGCGCGTCATTTCGCCACCGTGGCGTCGCTATCCGTCATCTTTCTAACGCGTCCCTATCTATTCGCTCTCCGCGCGGACCCACTATTCGAAGCGCTGTCAAATTCGGCGGCAAATCGTACGCCCGCTCTAGCGCCTCTCTTTTTGAGTTATGTTCGGAGGTAAATTCTACTGGCGGCGAGATCGTCGAATCGCGAATGACGAGTTTCCACTTATTCGGAGGGCGCCCTTTTGCCACTTTGCCCCTCGCACAAATTCGAGCCAAAGGTTGTAAATAATATCACGCCTCAATACTCGGCCCAAAGCCCTGACGGAAATATCCGGCTGTGGTCCACAGCATCACTTGCGGCGACCCGACAACAGGTCGCTGACATCGGGCGACCATCGCAGATCGGTTGCTGCTGACCCGTAGCGTTACTTCGCCGGGAGACTCCGGTGCTGGGAGACTCCGGTGCAATGCGGCGCGAGCAGGTACGTCCCTAATTCTTCGCCACATCGTTAAGCCACGCGACCACCGCACCGTTTCTGCCGTTCGCCGCGGCGCGGCGATATATCTGGAGTTGGGGGACGAGCCGACATTTTGCGGACATCGCGAATATGTCGCTCGTGACCCGCTTCGACCAATTGCGAGCATCTTATGTTGCATTAGCGAAGGCCCCTTCCTGAGCCCTGCATTGAGCCGATACGGCGACGGCACCGCGATTCGTCTGTCAGCCCCCGGGGCCGTCCTTCATGATGTAGCCCATCAGGTCGCCCACGTTGTGCTCCAAATTTCGGATGACGTCCTTGACGACGTCTCCGATCGAGATCATGCCCACGACCTTGCCCGCGTCCAGCACTGGTAGATGGCGAAAGCCGCGCGCAGCCATCATTGCCATGCAGCCTTCCACTTGGTCGTCCGGCTTGACCGTCACCGGGTCGCCCGTCATCACTTGGCTCACCGGAGTCTGCTTCGCATCGAGCCCGGGCAGCAGCACTTTTATGGCGCAGTCACCCTGGGTCACGATACCGACCAGTATGTCGTCGTCGATGACCAGCACCGACCGGACCCGGTTGTCGCGCATCTGGCGCAAGGCTTCGACGATCATGTCGCCGGAACGAACGTGGATGAGAGCGCCACTCTTCTGGGCCAGAGCGTCTTTGACTGTGTTCATCGATCTCCTCGCGTGGGCCCCGTCCTGAGCCGCCTAAGTTAGAGCCGGCTCGTTCAGCATCGACCATAATCTAGCTCACTACGCGGCTATCGGGGGTACTTCTGCCGCGCTTGGGTTGAGGTGGCGCGGCAGATTGTGACCCTTAGCGTCACTTCGCGACCGCCAAATACCGCATTGCGAAATGGCTATTCGATCACCTCGTCGGCGCGCTGCTGAAAGCTCCCTAAATCCCCGATGGACTTTACCAAAGCATCGTTGATGTCGCCGATGGCAATCAGATGCACGATGGCCCATTACGTCAGAAAGACACCTTTGCCGCTGGTCTGCCGGTCAAACAGCCGGTAGGCCTCATCCGCCTGCGTTAGCTGCCAGCGATGCGTAAACAAGTGCTCGACTGCGATCTTGCGGTCGGCGACGAAGCGGGCACATTCTGCCTGAACAAGAGTGGAGAACGTCCACGATCCGATGACGGTGAGCTGCTTGCGCAGCAGGTCCGGGCTGACGTCGAGGCTCACGCTGCCGCCTTCGCCGACAAAACACGCGATACCCCATGCCCGAGTACCGCGTACCGCGGTCAAGCGTCCCTCCGGCGCGCCGGAGGTGTCGAGCGCCAAATCGGCACCCAAGCCGTGTGTCAGCGCCTTGATCGCGGCGACCGGATCATCAGCCTTTGGATCGATCAGGGCATTCGCGCCGAAATCTTTGGCGCGCGCAAGTCGCTCCGCGCTGACATCAAGTGCGATGACACGAGCACCCATTGCCGCGGCGAGTTGCGTCGCTGACAGACCGACCGGTCCCTGGCCGACAATGGCGATCGTATCGCCGCCCGTCAGATTCATCCGCCGGAGCGCACGATAGGCGGTGCCGGTGCCGCAGGAAATCGCCGCGCCGGTGGCAAAGCTGAGTTCATCGGGCAAGGACACGAGCGTATTCGCCGGGACCTTCATGTAGGGCGCATGAGCACCGTGCCCGGTAACGCCATAAACAATGCTGCCATTGACACACATCTGCGCCCAGCCGCTCAAACACTGCGGGCAAGTACCACAACCGCTGTAGTGATGCACCATGACGCGGGCACCGATGCGGGTAGTGCGCTCGGCCACAGCGGTCCCGACAGCAGCCACGATGCCGCATGGCTCGTGTCCGGCGATGACAGGACCGCTGACCTTTCCGAGTCCAAGCGAGGAGGTCTCTCCCGTTGCGCGATAGAACTTGAGATCGCTGCCGCACATGCCGGAAGCCTTGATCTCGATGACGACATCGTGGGGTCCAGGCGCTGGATCGGGAAATTCCGCGAGCTGCAATTTACATCCGCCGAGGAAAATCACGCCGCGCATGGTCTGTCTCCCGATAGTGGATTTGACGCAGGTTACTGGTTTTCGCCCGCTTGAGTATCTTGTCAACGGAGGTCGGTTTACGCGGCGTCGCTGACTAGTTCATCGAGATCATCAAGGCCAGATGCGGTCCCCGCCACGAGGGCTGTATCGCCATCTAACAGACCCATACTCCCGAAAGCCGCCGCGCCACTCGTCCGCCATTGGGCTTCGCAGTGTCCGCTCAACGTCCGCCGTCTCTCCTACTAGGTCGAAAGTGGAGGGGACAGGCGCGCTTCCGCTGAGGTGACGCGCAGTTTGTGACCCATGACGTCATTTCGTCACCGTAAATTGCCGCATAGCGAAAGGTTACTCGATCACCTCGTCGGCGATGGAGGGCAGCGAGAGCGGGAACGTGAGGCCGAGCGCCTTGGCGGCCCTGCCGCAGAGGATTAAGGTAATTCCGTTGGGAAGCAAAGAACCGACATCAAGCAAAGAAGGATAAAGGCCGGGAACGGTGCTGCCGGTGAGGATTGACCTAACAACCTCCTAGCAAGGCTCGAATGTTAGGTTCATACCACTGATTTACATACAGAACTTTCGTCGGCTCTATTCCGGTTCGCGAATTTTCCCCGTGCCGGCTTCCCCCTGGCAATAGATTCCATGGACAGCCTCATGCCACGGTCGTAGCCTTGCCGCCATAATCAGAAGAAAGCGGAGTTCATTTCAGGGAGGATCGATCATGCCACGCATTGGTCGTCGTAAGCTGCTGCAACTCTCCGGCGCCGGAGCGCTTGCGGCAAGAACCGGTGGAATAGCGGCCATATTGGCGTCAGGTAAGGCGCCCGCCTACGCGCAGGGCACGACGCTGCATTGGCTGCGGTGGAACGATTTCGTGCCGCAATCGGACGCCCTGCTGAAAAACCAGATTACGCAGCAATGCGCCAAGGACCTGGGCATCACGCTCAACGTGGAGACGATTAACGGCAACGACATTCAGGCGCGCACCACGGCGGCGATCCAGTCTGGGACCGGGCCCGACATCATTTGCGCGCTCAACAATTGGCCGCAGCTCTATGCAGAGAGCACGGTCGATGTCGGCGACCTCGCCGACAAGATCGGCAAGGATCAGGGCGGCTTTTATGACGAATCGAGGTCCGTCGCCAACAACGGCAAGCGATGGCTGGGCGTGCCGTGGTGTATCGTCGGCAACGAGAGCGCCTACCGCAAATCGTGGTTTGAAGCGGTCGGATACACCAAGTTTCCGGAAACCTGGGACGAGTACCGCGACCTCGGCAAGAAGCTCAAAGCCAAAGGCCAGCCCATTGGGCAGGCCTTGGGTCACAGCTTCGGCGATCCGCCGAGCTTCTGGTATCCGCTTCTATGGTCCTACGGCGGCATGGAGGTCGACAAGAGCGGCAAAGTCGCGCTCAACAGCAAGGAAACTATCGAGTCGGTCAAATTCGGGGTCGCGTTCTGGAAGGACTGTTGCGACGACGGCGGGCTGGCGTGGGACGACTCCAGCAACAACCGCGCTTTCCTCGCCGGGACGCTCTCTTCGACGGAGAATGGTGCTTCCATTTATCTGGTAGCAAAGCGTGAGCCCGACAAATACCTGAGCGAAAAGGGCACCCCGCTGTATCAGGATATCCTGCACAGCGCCTTACCGAAGGGGCCGGCCGGAAAATTCTCCTATCAGTTGCCGCACACCAACATGCTGATGGGCTATTGCAAACAGCAGGACGCCGCCAGGAAATTCCTCGCCTGGATCCATTCCAAGCCGGTCTATCAGGCTTGGTTCGATTCTCAGGCCGGCTATTCTGTCGGCGCGACTACCGTTTGGGAGAATGATCCGATCTGGAACAACGACCCGGTCATGGCGCCGTTTCGCACCGTCGCCCGCGGCGCGCAGTTCCCTGGCTACGCTGGTCTCCCAGACCGCAAAGCGGCCGAGGCGCTGAGCAAGTACATTATCGTCGACATGTACGCCAAAGCCGTTCAGGGCATGGCGGCGGAAGAGGCCGTGCAGTGGGCTACAAGTGAGTTGCAGAAGATCTACGTCTAATGCGCTGCGCCAGCGGCGCTGTGTTAGGATACACCGCTACCACGGCGCGGCGGCGCGGAGGACTCGGCGATGGCCGTAAGTGACGTCGTCACCCAGCGACCATTCGTGCGTGCGCCACGGCGTGGGCCGGCGACACGGCTGCTCGAGGACGAACGCTGGCTCGCGGCCGTGCTGCTGTTGCCGACAGTGATCCTGCTCGGTCTGTTCATCGCCTATCCGTTCGCCGAGGGCATCTGGCTTTCGGTCACCGACACGCGTGTGGGCGTGCCCGGCAGTTTCGTCGGCCTGCAAAACTTCGAAGCGCTGTTGGACGACAGTATCTTCCGCACTGCCGTCTGGAACACCTTCGTCTATACGGCGGTCGCCACTGTCTTCAAGCTCGGCTTGGGACTGTGGCTTGCCTTGCTGCTCAACCGCCATTTCAGGGGCAAGGCTTTCACCCGCGCGTTCATCCTGCTGCCGTTCATCATTCCGACGGTGCTCTCGACCTTCGCCTGGAAGTGGATGTTCGATCCGACGTTCAGCGTCATCAACTGGTCGCTGTTCCAGCTGGGCCTCATCCATGCCCGGATCAATTGGCTCGGCGATCCTAATCTCGCGCTGATATCGGTGATCATCGTCAATGTCTGGCGCGGCGTGCCGTTCTACGCGATCAGTCTCCTGGCCGGCTTGCAGACCATTAATCCCGAACTGGAAGAAGCCGCCGCGATCGACGGCGCACGGCCCTGGCAGCGCTTCTGGCATGTGACTTGGCCGCTGCTCTTGCCCGTGACCATGGTGGTGGTGCTGTTCTCGATCATCCAGACCTTTTCCGATTTCCAGCTCGTCTATGTATTGACCGGCGGCGGTCCGGCCAATGCCACGCAGCTTTTCGCCACCTACGCCTATCAGATCGGCGTCGGCACCGGCTTGTTGAGCCAAGGCGCGGCGATCTCGCTCGCCATGTTCCCGTTCCTGCTCATCGTCGTGGTGGCGCAGCTCCTCTACATCCGCCGCGTCGAGGTGCACTGAGCCATGATCGAAGGAGCGAAGTGGCGGCGCTGGGTATATTTCTACATCCCGCTCGGCGCATTCATTCTTTGGCTGCTGTTCCCGTTCTACTGGATGCTGGTGACCTCGGTCCGACCCGACCGTGAGCTATACCGGCCATGGATGGCGCCCAATTACACACCGTTCTGGACCGCGCATCCGACGCTCGAACACATAACCGACCTGTTGATCGGATCGCTGTTCATCCGGTGGATGGCGAACACGCTGTTCATTGCGATCGTAGCGACGCTGATCTCACTGTTCTGCGGCATCTTTGCCGGCTATGCGCTGTCGCGACTAAAGTTTCCATTCGGTGGCGCGCTCGGCACCGGCATATTCATCACCTATCTCGTGCCGCAGACGCTGCTGTTCATTCCGCTCGCCGACATCATCCGCAACTTCCAGCTCGGCGACACGCCTTGGGCGCTGATCCTGACCTATCCGACGTTCCTTATTCCGTTCTGCACCTGGCTGCTGATGGGATATTTCAAGGCTATCCCGCGCGAGCTCGAGGAGTGCGCGCGCATCGACGGCGCGACGCGCTGGAAGGCGATGATCTACATCATCATGCCGATCGCGGTGCCGGGTATCCTCTCCGCCGGCATCTTCGCCTTCACGCTGTCGTGGAACGAATACATTTACGCGCTGGTCTTTCTGTCGTCGGCCGAAGAGAAGACCGTATCGGTGGGTGTCGCCTCGGATCTGGTGCGCGGCGACGTGTTCTATTGGGGACAGCTCATGGCCGGCGCCCTGCTCGGCTCGATCCCGGTGGCGTTCATCTATTCGTTTTTCGTCGAGCATTACGTCGCGGGCCTGACCGGATCGGTCAAGGGCTGAACCGATGGCACGCGTCGTCATCCGCAATCTCAACAAGATGTTCAACGAGGTTCATGCCGTCAAAGACGTAAATCTCGAAATCCACGATCGCGAGTTTGTGGTTCTCGTCGGTCCCTCGGGTTGCGGCAAGACCACTACGCTGCGGATGGTGGCCGGGCTCGAATCGATCACTTCGGGCGAGATCCTGATCGGCGAGACGATCGTGAACGAACTGCCGCCGATGGATCGCGACATCGCCATGGTGTTCCAGAATTACGCGCTCTACCCGCATATGAGCGTCTACGACAACATGGCCTTCGGCCTGAAAATGCGAAAATTCGCCCGGGTCGAGATCGACCGGCGGGTGCGCGAGGCGGCCGACATCCTGGGCATCGAGGATTACCTTGCACGCAAGCCGCGCCAGCTCTCCGGCGGCCAGCGCCAGCGCGTGGCGCTGGGCCGGGCCATCGTGCGCCATCCGCAAGTCTTTTTATTCGACGAGCCTTTATCCAATCTCGACGCCATGCTGCGCGCGCAGATGCGGGTCGAGATCAAGAAGATCCACGACCGGCTCGGCACCACCGCAATCTATGTGACCCACGACCAGGTCGAGGCGATGACGCTCGGCGATCGCGTCGTGGTGATGAAGGATGGCATCGTGCAGCAGGTGGGCGACCCGCTCGAACTCTACAACGCGCCGGCCAACCGCTTCGTTGCCGGGTTCATCGGCTCGCCGGCGATGAACTTCGCGAAAGTCGGCGTGGCCGAAGACGGCGGCACGATCTGTGCGGTCGGTAACGGCATGCGGCTCAAGCTGCCGCCTCAGATTGCCGAGCGGCTGCGGGCCTATGTCGGGGACGAGGTCACGCTCGGCATCCGACCGGAGGACCTGTACCTCACTTCCGGCGACGGCGCCGATGACTTGAGCTTTGCCGCCGTTGTCGAAGTCGTCGAGCGGCTTGGTTCGCAGATTCTGCTCGACGTCAAGGTCGGATCCGATGCGATGGTGGCCGCGGTCGAGCCCACCGTCCAAGCTAAAGTCCGCGAGCATTTGCGCCTTAGGCTTAACGCGGAGCGGCTGCACTTCTTCGATGGCCGCTCGGAAATTGCGATCTAAACCGTGCGGCGGTGAGGGAGGCGGCTTTGACGGGGACGGCCACAGCAACTACGCGGGAGCGTCGCGGAAATCCCTGGTGGCGGCAGCTCTGGCTGTGGGTGCTTATTGGCATGGCAGCGGGCATCGCGCTCGGAATGGCCACCCCCGATTTCGCGGTCAGCATGGGGCCGCTCGGTGATGCCTTCATCAAGCTGATTCGGATGCTGATCGCGCCGATCATCTTCTGCACCGTCGTGACGGGGATTGCCCACATGGCCGACATGGCGCGCGTCGGCCGCGTCGCGATCAAAGCGATCGTCTATTTCGAAGTGATGACGACGATAGCGCTGATCATTGGTCTCCTGGCCGTCAACATATTGCAGCCGGGCGCAGGCATGAATGTCGACGTCAGCAAGCTTAACCCGAGCGTCGTCGAACCGTATATCAAGCTGACGCACGAAGTTGGCTTCGTGCCGTTTTTGTTGAATATCATTCCGGGGACGTTTGTCGGTGCTTTCAGCGAGGGCAATATCCTTCAGGTCCTTTTCATCGCAGTGCTGTCTGGCTTCGCGCTGGTCTGGATCGGCGAACGGGCCAAGCCGTTTGTGGATATCGTTGAGATCGTGTCCAAGATGGTATTCGTCATCGTCGGTATGGTGATGTGGACGGCTCCGATCGGCGCGTTCGGCGCCATCGCATTTACCGTTGGAAAATTCGGCGTTGGGTCGCTCGCTTCGCTCGGCAAATTGCTCGGTGATTTTTATCTGACTTGCATCGTGTTCATCGTCGTGGCTTTTGCGCCGCTTGCCCGCTTGTGTGGATTTAGTCTCTTGAAGCTGATCCGTTACATAAAGGAAGAGCTCCTCATCTGCGTCGCGACTACCTCGTCCGAAACGGTGCTGCCGCGACTAATCGCCAAACTCGAGGATCTCGGCTGCGATCCGGGCGTAGTCGGGCTCGTAGTGCCGACGGGCTATTCGTTCAATCTCGACGGCACCTGCCTCTATCTGGCTACAGCCGCCGTTTTCTTGGCGCAGGCCACCAACACACCGCTCGACATCTGGCATCAGGTCGGGCTCCTCCTCATTCTACTGGTGACCTCAAAAGGGGCAGCTGGTGTTTCCGGGGCGGCGTTCGTCGTTCTCGCGGCAACGCTCGGTGCCGAGAGCAGCATCCCGGTTGCCAGCGTCGGCTTGGTGCTGGGTATTCACCGTTTGATGTCGCAGGGCCTCACTCCCACCAATTTTCTCGGCAATGCGGTCGCAACGATCGTGATGGCGAAATGGGAGGGCGCGCTCGACGAGGTACGCATGCAGCGCGTGCTGGCCGAGCGCGGCTCCTGACTGCGCGGCCGACTGAGACTATCTTGATAAAGACGGGTGGGGCGACACACGCATCGCCAAACTGGCGACTTTCTGGGGCGCGAAGCCATTGCTCGACGGCTGCGGTGTGGCTTCACGAGCTCGCCGGCACTTCTTCATGGGGATTTCCGCCCTTTGCGGCACTACGCGGCGGGTGTCACTTGCTACTAGATACGAATCGGCGACGCCGCTTTGTGAGGCTCGTTCGATGGCCTGCCGTAAGACCAGCTTAGCGGAGGCAGCTTTGTTGCCGCGCAGCAAATTTGGCGGCCCAACTTCCTAGATGGGTCATTTTCGACCGATTGAATCGCTTTGCGGTGTGCCGGGATGATGATGTTCCTGCCGGAGAGTCCACGCAACCCGCTGCAAAAATTTGACTGGTTCGGCTTCAGTACTCTCAGCCTGGCGATCGGCGCATTCCAGATCCTGCTGGACCGTGGCGAGATCAAGGATTGGTTCGGTTCGAGCGAAATCGTCATCGAAGCGCTCCTTGCCGGCGCGGCCTTCTATCTTTTTCTGGTTCACACCTTCACTGCAGAGCGCCCCTTCGTGCGGCCGGCGCTGTTTCGTGATCGCAATCTTTCTGCCGGCGTGATCTTCAGCGTGGTCGCCTTCATCACCCTTTATGCCTCACTTGCGTTGCAGCCGCCTTATCTGCAGGATCTCATGAATTACCCGGTTCTCACTGCCGGTTTGGTCATGGGCCCCCGTGGCGTCGGTACGATGGTGGGCACCATGATCGTCGGCAAGTTCGTCGGAAAGATCGACACGCGGGTGCTTCTGGCGATCGGCCTCGGCCTTTCCGCTTGGGCCTTCTATTTCATGATGGGATGGACCCCGGACGTCTCAGAGGGCGAAATTATATTCGCCGGGCTGGTGCAAGGCGCGGGTTTCGGCGTTCTTTTTGTTCCCATGAGCTCGGTCACTTTGTCGACGCTCGCTCCGGCAGATCGTGCCGACGGGGCCAGCGTCTTCAGCCTTTCACGCAGCTTCGGTTCAAGCATCGGCATTTCCGTCTTCACCGCGCTGCTGACCACCAATACCGAGGTCAACCATGCCGACATCTCTGCGAACGTCACCGCAGTCAATCGCGCCTTCGAGGATCCCAGCATTGCGCAGTTCCTGAGCCCGATTACGGCCGCCGGCCGGGCGGCGCTCGATGCCCTGGTCACGCAGCAGGCGCAGGTCATCGCTTATATTGATGATTACAAGCTGCTGCTGATCGCCACGTTGGCTCTGTTTGGGCTACTCGTCATTTTCAAGAAGTCGCCTGGATCGGCCGGGACTGGGCACGCGGCCGCAATCGAAGGCTGACGCCTTTGAGCGGCCCATGCGACGCGATAGAATTCATGCCAACGGGCAGAGGCGGGGGATAATCCAAAGGATAGTCCATGGATCGCGTCTCATCGATGCTGTCGTTCGTCAAAGTCGTTGAACAGGGTGGGTTTTCCGCCGCGGCGCGACAGCTCAATCTCGCGACAAGTGCTGTCACCACGCATGTAAAATCGCTCGAAGAGCGGCTTGACGTGCGATTACTCAACCGTACGACACGCAGTGTCAGTCTGACAGAGGCCGGACGGGCTTATTACGAGCGTTGCGTGCAAATCCTGTCGGAAATCGAAGACGCCGAAGAATCTGTTCAAACTCTTCAATCGCGGCCCCGAGGCGTTCTGCGGATTAACACTTCACCGGGCATTCCTGTGCTGCTCGCTCCCTCCATTGCAGAATACAGTAAGCTCTATCCGGAGGTGAAAATTCATCTAACCGCGACCAGCCGGATGCTTGATCTCGTGGACGAGGGTTTCGATCTGGCGATCTGGTACGCCGCAGTTGCGGACCCGAGCCTCATCATTCGGCGGCTCGCCCAATATCGAATGGCGGCTTGCGCGTCTCCAGAGTACTTCGCAAAGCATGGCGGGCCGCAGCATCCGTCTGAGCTGACCAAACACAACTGGTTGATCTTCTACGACGCCACGTACAGTAAGGATGGCAAGGAATGGGTTTTCACGGGTCCAGAGGGGGATTTTCCGGTGGCTATGTCGGGAAACCTGGAAACCAACAGCCCCATCGCGTTCCGCCACGCTTGCCTTCACGGCCAGGGAATACTGATCGCTCCAACGCCGTTCCTGATCAACGATCTGAAGTCCGGCGCTCTGGTGTCGGTACTGGATGAATTCTTGCCGAGGCAATTTTCGGTCGACGTGCTATATCCGCACCGCGAGCACATGCCGGCGAAGGTGCGGACATTCATCGATTTGCTTGTAAAGAATTTTCGGCAGACCGATTGGGACCGAGAGGCGCATAGGAGTAATAGCCCGCCCGTAAGATGAACAGTCGGCGCTCTCAAAAGGCTCGTCAACTTGGCCGGAAGGACGGCTCAACGAAGCAGCGAAGCCGGGAAGGAGTCCGGACGAAATGCGAAATCGGAAATGAGCGAGCACAATTCCCTGTTATTGGATCAGTGGTTCTCTGTTATCCCAAATCTTTTTCCTGTTATTTTTTGCAGGGAAGCAGCATGCCTTCGCATAATGCCCATTACGGAATGTCCGCAATCCCGTGGCGCCGAAACCTCCAGCGGTCCTAATCAAAGTTGATCAGGCAGCTTGGGCGAAGTCGTCCTGTACGGACTTCTCGATGGCCAGCAGCTTTCGAACGCCAGGTCGCTTTGCATGCGCTAAAGACGCGCATGCAGTTTGGCCGCTGTCAGGATTTGCCGAGGACATGCGCGCGAACAGGTACGTTCATCGTGCCGATGAGCGGACTATCCACAGTGATGACGTCCCCAGGCTTTACCTGCCCCACGCCGCTTGTGGTGCCGCTGTAGAAACAGTCGCCCGGATAGAGCGTGTAAAAGGACGAGGCATATTCGATCAATTTGCGGAATCCGAACACGAGATCCTTGGTGTTGCACTCCTGTCGCAGCTCATCGTTCACCTTGAGCGAGAGGGGGACGTCCTCGACGTTCGGAATTTCGTCCGCGGTCACCATCCAGGGTCCCAATACGGCATAGCCGTCCATCGACTTCCGAAGGCTGCGGTCTTCCGGGCCGCGGACTACCATATCCAAACCCAGACAATATCCGGCGATGTAATCCAGAGCCTTGTCGAGGCTAATATCGGTTCCTTGCTTGCCAATGATGACGACGAGCTCGAGCTCGTGATCGGTGCGACGTTCGGGAAAGCGGATCGGTACACCTTCCGAGGGACCAACGATGGCCGAGTTTGCTTTGAGAAAAACGCCGTCTTCAGCGATGTTCCCGGAAAACTTGGAGCCGGGCTTGCGTCCGGTCCCCATTTCCGCGATGTGCGACTTATAATTCGACGGCGCCGCCATGACTTTGGACGGGCGCGCGACCGGAGCCAGCAGTCTTACCGAATTGAGCGGTGCGCCGCGGACCTTGGCGGCCTCGGCAAGAAGGCGATCGCGGTAATTCGGAAGCGCCGCGACGACCGGATCGCCGTTCATTGCGTACGGCGCGCTCGTCCTGATTTGCTGCTGAACGGCGGTGACGTCGTGAACAAGCCCGTTTGAGATTACGCCCAAACGGTCGTCGTCGAAGCGACAAATACGCATGTGTTCCCCTTTAGTCGCCAAATCCAGGCGGCGGTCCCGGTCCCCAAAGATTGGTCAGTGTGTCCGCATTCCAATCCGTCGGTTTGTAGGGCCTGTCGTCGCGCCAAGGACGGGGGACGAAGTAGCCCAGTTCTTCGCTGTCGATCCGGGCCATCTCGGCATAAAGCTCGATGATGTGACCGTCGGGATCGCGATGATAGGTGAAGATGTTGTCGCCAATGATATGGCGACCCGGCCCCCAGATCATCTGATATTTGTTCCGACCCAGGAAGTCGCATGCGCGAAGTATCTCGGCGCGGTCCGCCAGCTCGAAGGCGATATGATGCATCTTCACTGCATTGCCCTTTGCAAAGTTTGCAGTGTGATGATCAGGCCCGCAGCGCATCCAGACAAATATTTCCTTGCGCCAGTCCGAAACACGAAAACCGAGGACCTCGGCGTAGAAGTTGACCATCTGATATAAATCGGGAGCCTTGAACGCCAGATGGCCGAGTTTGAGAGGCGTAAAGCCCTTAGGCGTGCGATCCTCGTCGAGCAAATGATCTTGGCCAAATAGCGCGATGTCCGTACCATTTGGATCCTGGAAGAACAGTGTCTCGCCGATGCCAGGCACGGTGTTGTTGCGTCGCTCGGCTCGCAAACCACCGTCAGCTAGTTTCTTTTGCAGTTCGCCGATATCTGCGGCGGGGTCGACCTGAAACGCCAGACCGGTACAGCGTGCCGCCGCGCCGCGTTCCAGCACGACCGCCAGCTGGCCAGCGGCTGTTTTCATTACGGCGCGATTTCGTTCCCGTTCAGCGACCGACAAGCCGAGCACGTTGACCTGATATTCGATCTGTCTCTCGAGGTCGGGCGTTTCGAATGTAGCGTGGCTGATACGTTTGACCTGTACGAGGCCTGACGGGGCCTTACTTTTTTGCTGATGTGACAAAGCTGGAGGCTCTTGCCGAGTAAGGTTCCGAATCTTGCTCATAATCATTGCACCTCCGAGGCTTGAGGCAGGACGGTCCGTACGATCGAGGCGTCAAGCTCTTCGAAATCCTGATAACCTATGAGCTTGTAGAGTTCGGCGCGCGTTTGCATATGCGGCACCTGTTTTTCCGTGCTGCCATGATCGCGAATCGAACGATAAAGATCTCGATGAGCCCGCGCCGCCACGCGCAGCGCGCTTACAGGCCAAATAACCATCCGATAGCCCATCGCCCCGAATTCGGCGGTTGTGAAAAAGGGAGTGCGTCCAAATTCGGTCATGTTGGCCAGCAACGGCACATTCGGCAGGCGCCTAGCAAATTCTCTGAACATCTCCGCCGTTGTCAGCGCTTCGGGAAAAATCGCATCGGCGCCGGCAGCAAGATATTGCTGCGCCCGCGCTACGGCGCCATCTAGGCCTTCGCTGGCCGCCGCATCGGTGCGTGCGATGATGTAGAGATGGCGACGCGCCTTGCGCGCCGCCGCGACCTTTGCCGCCATGTCGGCAGGGCTGGCTAACTTCTTATCATTTAAATGGCCGCATTTTTTCGGCAGGATCTGATCTTCGATATGCACGGCGGCCGCTCCGGCATCCTCGAATGTGCGAACCATGGTCATGACGTTGAGGATCTCGCCGTACCCGGTATCGCCGTCGACCATCAATGGCAGAGCCGTGGCGCGGACGATCTGTTGAATGAAAAAGACCACTTGATCGACAGTGATAATGCCGACATCCGGCAGTCCTATGGATGCCGTCATGGCCGCGCCGGAAAGATAGAGCGCCTTGAAGCCGGCCGCCTTCGCTTCCAGAGCCGCTAGGCCATTATAGGCGCCAGGCAATTGCAAAATGCCGCCGGCGTCGAGAAGTTGCCGAAACCGGGTTCCTGCCGGCATTTCGTCACGCTTTTCATCAGCGACAAGATAGGTCATCTGATCCACCTCAACCTTTTAGAACGACGCAGCAGCCAAAGAGGCCAGCAAGTGCCGACCGTGACACGTATGGCGCGGCGTAGCACGGGTCAAAGACTCCATGACAGCGCGGCGACGTTGGAGGCACGGTCCAGCGCCGCAATCGAATCGAACACGGCCGCGGGCCGATTCTGCCGCGGGCCGGCCGTGATCGTCTCGAACTTCTCGCGCAGTCCGGCTCGGTCCAACGGCTGCTCCGGCGTACCGGGAAAATGCTCGATCTCCTCCACCAGCTCACGACCGTCCTTCAGGCGGACCGTCACGCGGCTCGCCAAGGGGTTCTGCGCGGTCGTTGGCTTGCGCAGTTCAACTTTCACGCTCCGGCAGAGCTGCCGGATTGCCTGATCGTTGAGTGTTGTTTCGGAGAACGAGCCTGGATCACGCGGGTCCAGATAGCAGGCAAGTGCCACGCAGAATGGCGTGCTGTACTGTGCCATCGCCAGATCGCGCGGGTCGGGAATATTATGGTGGCTCAGCATTTTCTCGCCGCCCGCGACCGTCACATCCTCGACGTCGGCGCCGGTAAAGCCGACGCGGCTCTTCAGCCCGAGGATGGCGGTGACTGGCACATGCGCCGTGATGTGGCAGGAATAGCGCTTCAACATCAGGCGTGTCGTCTTCCAGACCTCTCCCAAACCCGCGGTGAGACGGTTCATATCGCGGTCCTGGCAGAAGACATTGAAATAGCCGAACTTGCCTTCGAAGATGGTCGCCGGGCCGGCAAAGCCATCGCGGGCCAGCGTCGCAGCCATCACGCCGGATTGCGCGCCGTGTCCCAAATGCAGCCGCTTCACTGTGCCACCGCCTGACTTGGCGAATTCCAGCAGTCCGGACGACAGCGAGCCGGCAATCCCCAGCGCATTGGTCATCTGCTCGGCATTCAAATTCAACAGCCGGCCCGCGACGATGGCGCCGCCGAACGGTCCGGTCAGACCCGGCGAGTGAAAACCGAGCTTCTCGACTGTCTCCAGCCCAGCGTCGCCAATCCGATGCATCACCTCAAAGCCGGCGACAAAGGCAGTTATGAAATCGCGGCCCGAGGCTTCAGTCTCCTGCGCCACGGCGAGGCCGGGCGGCAGCAATGACGCCCCCGGATGCACGCCCACGCTCGGCGATACAAGGTTGTCCATCTCGAACGAATGCGCAAAAACGCCATTCGCGAGCGCCGCCATCGGCGCGTGCACTTTGAGCGACGTCCCAAGGACCGTGCTGCGTCCGCCTTTGCCATATCGTTCGGCATAGGCGAGCACGGGTTTGGACGAGGCCACCGTGCTGCCGAACGCACACACCCCGACAATATCGATAATGCAATCCTTGGCGCGCTCGACGACAGCTTGCGGGATTTGCTCGAACTTCAGCTTCACTGCGAAGTCGGCAAGCGTTTGGGCGGCAGACATCATGGATCAGCTCTCGTTTGCAAGACGACGGTGGAGGTCCCGCGCTCCTTTTCAGCTACACAACTCGATGGCGACCTCATCGCCTTGCGGCACGACCTTGCTGCCGAGCTGCGCCGCGCCGGCGGCAATCTGACCGAGGACTTCGCCTTCGTTTTTCAGTGGGCACAGCACGGTCTCGTTGTCGTCGTTGTGGCGGACGAATTGAAACGTCGCCTTTTTCACGGCCGTGCCATCGAAGGTCACTTTCGCGAGCATGCCGACCCAATCGCCGTGCTTGATGCCGCCGTGCCCGGTGTGAAAAGAGAAGCTGCCGAGACCGTAATAGATGGGCTTGCCGCGATAGCTTTCGACCGGCAGCGAGAAGTGCGGCCCATGGCCGAAGACGACATCGGCGCCGGCATCGATCGCGGCATGGGCGATTTCGCGCATGTACGCGAAGACAGTCTGATCCACTCCCCAATGACACGAGGCGATCACGATATCGCTCCTGGCCTTGAGCGCTGCAATGTCATCGCGGAAACGCTGCAACGAGGGTGGATCGGCCCAAGTGATGATTGCTGGCGGAACGCCAGGTCGATTGAGCGGGATCGCGCCTGGCCCGGTCCTGAACATTGGCACCTGATACGCCGTCTGGCCGCGGATCGTGGCAACACCCACGGCAGTGTCAGCCGCTTCATGGTCGGTCGTCCAGAATACGGAAGTGCGCTGGAGCATGCCAACGCGTAGCCCCTGCCGCTCCAGCACCACCGGTTCGCGCGCCAATTTCAGATTGGCGCCCGCGCCGGTATGAGGAATGCCGAGCTGATCGAGCCGCGCGATCGACGACAAAATTGGGGCGGTGCCGTAATTGACATTGTTGGCAATGCCGACCGCGTGAATGCCTGCGATCTTTAGCGCTTCGGCAGAAGCGGGCGTGGCGAAAAATCCCTCGCGGTCGAGCGCATGAGCGGCGTCCGGCTCGTAAAAGCAACACTCGAGATTGCTAAAGACGAGATCGGCCGACTTGAACTCCGCCGCGACACGCCCGAGCGGCCCTGCCGGGTCGGTGACATTCATAAGGTTGACGTCGCCGGTGAGAAGAACTTTCAAAGTCATGACGCCTCCCTCGTTGATTCGGGCAAAACAGTCTTTGCCCTTGATCGTTTTCTACGGCTTGTGCCGGTTTCTTATGTATCGGATAGCGCCCGTGGTTCTTGATGTAAATTGCAATTTTCGGCACAATTATTGTGTTACGTGCAACAATGAGGAAGCGCCATGGCCGTCGATTTCGAGTCAATCCGCGCTTTTGCCGTCGTTGCAGAACTCGGATCGTTTCAGGACGCCTCTCAAGTCCTCAACATTTCGGCGCCCGCCTTGACACGGCGAATCCAGAAACTTGAGGCAAGCCTCGGCGTGGAGTTGCTCAAGCGCACGACAAGGCGGGTCGATATGACTATTCCGGGCCGGCAATTCCTGCCGAAGGCGCGCAAATTGCTCGAGGATTTCGACGGGACTCTGTCATCAATCAAGGATGCGTCGGATAAGAGATCAGGCCGTGTCGTGGTCGCCTGTATTCCAACCGCAGCCTACCACTTCTTGCCGAAAGCTATTGCTCATTTCAACGAGCAGTTTCCGCAGGTGCGGGTGCGCATATTGGAGGACGATGCAAGCTCAGTCGCTCATCGGGTAAGTCATCAGGAAGCGGATTTGGGCATAACATTTCTTGGCGGTCGCGACGGGGAATTTGAATACCACGACATTCATGAAGACCCTTATGTGGTGGCCTGTCGGCATGATCATCCGCTTGCCGGGCGCAATCAGATCGCCTGGCGCGAGCTTGCGCCATACCGGTTCGTCACGGCGAGCCGCTTGAGCGGCAACCGGCTCGTGATCGACAAGGCCCTGCAAAAATACGGCTGGCATCCGAACTGGTTCTATGAAGTCCAGCACCTTCCGACGTCGCTCGGGCTCGTTGAAGCCGGGCTGGCGGTCGTTGCGCTGCCGCAGCTTGTGTTGCCAAGCGTCACGCACCCGCTTTTAATCAGCCGCAAACTGGTGAAGCCACAAATCAAACGCACCATACGGGTTATCAAGCGGCGGGATCCGCCGCTGTCGCGTGCAGCCGATGCGCTGTTCGACATCATCCGCAACATCGAAAAAGGCGATCTAAAACGGTTGCAGTCAGGAGTTTAATTATTGCGCGTGCCACAATAATCGTGCCGAAAGTTGCAATTTACATTGCGCCTTGTCCGCCATAGCGTGACCAAAAGAGAAAAAGACGTCATTTCAGGAAGCGCCCGGAGGACCGCATGGCAGCAAGCTGTAGAATAGCGATTGTCGGCGGCGGGTTGGCGGGTGCGGCGGCCGCGAACGCGCTCAAGACCCTTGGCATCAACGCCGACCTTTTCGAGGCGGCACCGGAACTCGGCGAGATCGGCGCCTCGGTCAATACCAGTCCGCAAGCGGTCAAAGCGCTGCGAGCGATCGGTGTTGGCGAAAAGATCGCCGCTGTCGGGCATCTGTCGCCGGGCGTCTATACCCGCAACATGCAGACCGGCGAATTTCTCGAATTCACCGATCGGCGCAAGATCGCGGAAGAGTATGGCGCGCCTTATTATTCCTTTCACCGCGCCGACCTGATGGAGTGTCTCGCGGGCGGGCTCGACAAAAGCACCGTTCATCTCGGCCACCGTCTCACCGGACTGGAAGAGGGAGGCGACCGCGTCATCCTGTCTTTCGCCAACGGGGCGCGGGTCGAGGCCGAATATCTGATCGGCGCTGATGGTGTGCGATCAGTGATCCGTCAGGCGCTCTATGGCGCGGACAATCCGACCTATACCGGTCAAATGGTGTGGCGAGCCTTGCTCGATGCGAGCAAGGTGCCCGCAGAAGCGCTTGAGCCATATGGTCATACTCAATGGGTCGGACCCGGGCGCCATTTCATCGGCTATTACATCCGCGGCGGAAAGCTCGTGAATATCGTAACGCAGCAGGACACCGACCAGTGGGTCGAGGAAGGCTGGTCGATCCGCGGCGATCCCGAGGAGATGCGCCGGAGCTTCCCCAACGCCGAACCGCGGCTCGCTATGCTTCTGAAGGTCATAACGGAGTGTTCGAAGTGGGGGCTTTTCACCCGCCCTATCACCAACAACTGGGGCCGCGGCCGAATTCAGCTCATAGGCGACGCGGCGCACGCAATGATCCCCAGCGTGGGGCAGGGCGCCTGCCAGGCGTTTGAGGACTCCTACATTCTGTCGCGGTGGCTCAAGGCTTGCGCGGACCCAGTGGAGGCGTTTGCCAATTTCCGCCGGATCCGCATCCCGCGCGTGCACGGCGTGCAGCGACTGTCTTTCCAAAACAAAGACTTCAAGCATATGCGCGACGCCGCAAAGCAGAAGGAAGCAATCACTTCCGGCAAAAGGGGTATGCACGGCAACATTGGCTGGGTTTGGGGGTACGACCCCGTCGCCGAATGGAACAAAGAGCCTGTCGTCCCCGCCGCCTATGCCACCGACGCCGGATCGGATTTGGCCGCCGCCATCGCGTAGTGGCGGCAATTCTCCGGATGAAAGCCAGGCCGCGAAAATAGTTTGAACCATCTCTCGCTCGCGGATCGAGGGAGAGGCGAGGGAGCGAAGCACATGGCCCAGAATGCGGTTGGTACCCTCGGCGCGGGACCGGCTATGGCGCGACCAACTCCAGCTTTTCATCCAGCAGGGAGGATGACGTACACCGAATTCCTCGATGCGGCCCCGATGAGCCGTTTTCTATGGGTTGTCTTGCTGGGCTGCGTGGTGGCACAGGTCCTCGACGGATTTGATTTCGAGGCCACATCGTTCGCCCTGCCGCTGATCGTCCAGGAATTCCAGATTACGCCCACCCAGGCCGGCGCAATCGGGTCGTTCACCAATGTCGGGTTGTTGCTCGGCGCTTTGATCTTCGCGCCCCTTTCCGACCGATTTGGGCGAAAGCCCATATTCCAATGGGCGCTGTTTACGTACGCGTTCGGCACATTCCTCAGCGCAATTGCTTCGAATTACCAATTCCTGCTTGCAGCACGTTTTATCGCCGGTTTGGGAATTGCCGCAGAATTTCCAGTCGCGTTTGCACTTTTGGCGGAGTATTCGCCCAAGCGGTTGCGCCACATATTCGTAGGTTCCGGCGCGATCGGCTATTCCGTCGGCTGGTTTGTCTGCGCCGTGGTGGCGACAGCAATCGTCCCGGCGTTTGGGTGGCGTGCCATCTACTGGGTTGGCGTCGCACCCGCGTTCATGATTGTCTTTGTCCGGCTGTATATCCCGGAGTCCGTCCGCTTCCTGTTGCAGCAAGGCCGCATGCAGGAAGCCGGTGAAATCACGCGCAAGCTCGCCGATCAGGCAGGTTTCTCAAACGTCGAACTGGTGCCGCCGGAAACAATAAAGGCTGAAGCTAAGCCAAGCCTTATTGCACAGTTTTCGGCATTGCGCCTCTTTGTCGCGACCATCGTCGTTCTGGGAATTTTTCAATTGGCCAACAACATTCAGGTCGTCGGGTTCGGCACTTGGTTGCCGTCGATCTTCGTGAAGCAGGGCTTCACGCTGACCAGAAGCTTCGCGTTCACCATGATCGTGCTGGCGGTCACGCCGATTGGACAGCTCTTTGGAATGTGGTTGCAGGACCAAATGCCCCGCAAATGGGCAATGCTCATCCTGGCCGGCGTAAGCGCTCTGTGCTTCTTCGGATTTGGCCTGTCGTTCGAGTACAAATATCCGATCTCAGTCATTGTGGCATGCGATGTCGGATATCAGTTTTTCTCCGGCGGTGTCGTTCCGATAGTCTACACATTGAGCGTGGAGTTGTTCCCGACCAAAATTCGTTCTCTCGCCAACGGTTTGATTGTCGCCTGCGCACGAATTGGTTCAATCACCGGTCCTCTGGTCCTGGGTTTCTTCCTGACACTGGGAACCGAGATTCACCAGATCATCTATTACTTCGCTCTTCCGTTGGTTCTGGCGGCGATCGTCGTCGTGGTCTTCCTCAAGATCGATGCGCGGCAAAAGACGTTGGAGCAAGTCACAGGCGGGTAGAAGCTTTGCAGCTCAGGGGACATCATCATAAAGTGCCATCTCGAGTTCGTTGGTGCAGTTCACCATCGCTCGGCTGCCAATATTCTTGAGGAAGATGATGAAGCAGAAAGTTTTCATCGCTTTGCTGGCATGCGTTGTGGGATTCGCCATTATTCACGGCGCGCAGGCCTTTCCCGATCGGCCAGTCAAACTCGTCGTGTCGTCGCCGGCAGGTGGCCCGCCGGACATTATGGCGCGGCTGCTGACGGACGAGATGGCTGCTGCGCTTGGACAACCGGTCGTCGTCGAGAATCGTGCGGGCGGCGCCGGCGGATTGATCGCCGCCAAAGCGGTCCTGGCCGCAGAGCCTGATGGCTATACGGTGATGATGGGCAGCACCAGCACTTTGCTGACGGCGCCGCTGATCTACAAGAATGCCGGCTATAGCGCGCAATCATTCGCGCCCGTTGCCGGCGTTTCCGAAACCCCTGAGGTCCTTGCGGTGAATCCGTCGGTGGCGGGCCACACGGTCGCCGAACTGGTAAGCTTGGCGAAGTTGCAGCCCGGTACCTTGCGGTTCGGCTCGGCAGGGACCGGCTCGCTTCCGCATCTCGAAGGTGAGCTCCTGAAAGCGCGCGCTCACATCGACATGGTCCACGTTCCGTATCGCGGTGGTGGCCAGGCCCTAGTGGGCCTCTTGGGGGGCGAGATTCAAGTCCTCTTCTCCGCGTTGACGCAATTGCTGCCGTATATTCGCGATGGCCACTTGCGGGGATTGGCCGTCACCAGCGGAACTCGCGATGAGCTCGCGCCGGAAATTCCGACGATGGTGGAGAGCGGCTTCGACGAGTTCGTCACCGCTTCGGTCAATTTCATCGTCGCGCCGCCCGGTACGCCGGTTGATGCGAGGCAACGGCTGAGCGAAGCGGTGGCGAGTGCGCTCGCAAGCGCCGAAGTTAAACAGGCATTTTCTAAAATAGGCGCAAGGGCCAAACCGGCCTCGCCGGAACAACTGACTCCCTATCTGGCGCAGCAACAACTGCGTTGGGGCAAGATCGTGGCGGCAACCGGAATCTCGGTCGATGAGTGATCTGATCCAAAGCTCGGTATTGGGATAGCAAAGAAGGACATTGCCGCCGGCGATACTCTTAGCTGATTTCATAAGGGGAATTTGGATTCGCACAATGCGCATTATGGGACGGCTTCCCGCTCATTGTCGCATCTTTGCTTTTACATCGATTAGACCGCGTGTTGCTTTGGCTGTGTTGTTCTTCGACTTAATTTGCGGCCAGGATTGGCTTTGGAAATATCTGGTGACGCTATTGGGTATGAAGCGCGTGCGTTGTGCATAGACGTGCAGGTCGCCCGTGCCGCGTTGGCCATAGGTGTAGAAGCGTTGCTGCGTCAAAATAGAGGCAACGGTGACTGGCTAGCTCGGGAGCAGGCGGACAATCTTTGTAGTCTCTGTGAGGAAGTCGAGGAGCGCGCGCACTGCGGGAACCATTCCACGCCGTGACGGAAAAACAGCGTGCACGATTCCGACGTGACCCTTGAGCAAAGGCAATAGTCGGATAAGCGCGCCGCCCTGCAAATCGTTCGCAACGAGGAGGCGTGGGACAAGGACCGCGCCGATCCCCTGCAGCGCCGCATGCCGCAGCGTGAAGAGATCGTCCGTGGAAAGGCGCGGCGAGTGTGTCAGTTCGGCTGGCTCGCCGTTCATGTCGAGGAAGCGCCAGGTCGAGCGTTCGTCGGAGCTCGCCATCGAAAGTGTTGGCATTCGGCCGACGTCTTCGAGCGTTTGTGGTTCACCGTGCGCGGCGATCAGTTCGGGACTAGCGACCAGGATCACCTCGTCGGGCCCGAACGCGCGCATGGCGAGATCGGAATCCTCCAGCGGCGGTTTGCGTACCCGTAGGGCGATGTCGAGGCCTTCTTCGACGACGTCGACGCGGCGATTGGTGGCGTCAAGCGCAATACGCACTCGCGGATGCTTTGCGACAAACCGCGTGAGGATATCGGCGACGCCGCCTTGCAGTAAACCGGTGGGGCAAGAGATACGCACGAGCCCCTGTGGCGAGGCAAGGACTTGGCTCATGGCGTCTTTCGCCGCCTGCGCTTCATCGAGAAGCGCCAAGCAATGGCGATGGAACGTCTTACCCGCTTCGGTGAGCGACAGACGCCGCGTCGTGCGGTTGATGAGGCGCACGCCGAGCTCGGTCTCTAGCGCAGCGATGCGGCGGCTAAGTTTCGACGTCTGCAAGCCCAGCGCCTTCGCCGCCGCCGTGTATGAGCCGAAATCGACCACTTTGGCGAAGAAATAGAGGTTGTTGAGATCGTGCACCGGGGTCATTTGGCGTTCAGATTATTCTATTTTTGGCAAATATGCGTTCTGTTTCTCGACCTGTCCAGTGGACCATTGCGTAGGTAGGTGTCTGGGGTGGCGTCGCAGCCGACGCCCCGCCAACCGCTTTGCAAGGCGATTTTTAATGATTGCGGCCCGTTACCTTCCCTTTGTTGGCCGACTGATGATCGGCCTTCCTTTCGCGATCGATGGCCTTAGCAAGCTGGCCGCCTATGGGGCCACAACCGGCATGATTAGTGCCGTAGGGTTGCCATTTGCGCCACTCGCCTTTGCTGTCGCAGTCGCCGTCGAGTTAGGCGGTGGGGTGCTTTTAATTGCCGGCTATCGGGCTCGCGCCGTCGCCGTAGCCATAACCGTCTTCTCCCTCGTAACAGCGGCCTTGTTTCACAACAACTTCGCTGACCAGAACCAGATGTTTCACTTCCTCAAGAACGTGATCATGGCAGGTGGACTCCTCCAGATCGCGGCGTTCGGGGCCGGCGCACTCAGCTTCGACAATCAGCGCGAGAGCCGCAAAAGGAATCCAACTCGCGTTGTGGCCGCCTAAGGAGATAAGCCATGTCCTACAGCCCTTCGACCCTGATACTGCGCAGTCTTCGCGACGTCTTCGGTGAGAAAGATCCCGCGCGTCGTCGCGCGGCCATCGACGAGCTCTACAACGAAGATGGAGTGTTCTACGACCCCAACAGCGGGGTCCATCGTGGCCGCGACGAGATCGACCGTGTCGCGGGCGTAATCAAGGCTACTCATCCTGACTTTCAATATCAGCCGATCGGCCAGCCCGAAGAGTTGGGCGACGCCGCACGGGTCCGGTGGGTGTCGGGTAGCCCCGGCAAGCCGCCAGCCTACTCCGGGACTGATTTTCTCATCGCCCGGAACGGCAAGATTGCCGCCGTCTATCTCTTTTTCGATGGCCCTGGCGATCCAACGGCCTCGAAGCAAGTCTTCAATCCGCCCGTCTTGGGCAAGGAGCGACCATGAGCGACTCTCCCAATCCGCACGCCGGTATCGAAGTCTTGTTGACGCCGCAGAACAGCGTGCTGCTGCTGATCGACCATCAGGCATTCCAGTTCGCTAATTTGCACAGTCATGAGCCGACGCTGATCGTGAACAATGTCGCAGGCCTGGCAAAGACTGCGAAGGGGTTCAAGATACCGACCATCCTGACAACGGTTCTCGAGGAGCGCGGCGGACTGCTGATCAAAGACGTCCAAGACGTGTTTCCCGATCAAAAGCCGATCAATCGCACCTTCATCAACGCGTGGGAAGATAAGCGCGTCGTCGAGGCGGTCAAAAAGACGGGACGTAAAAAGCTCGTTATTGCCTCGCTCTGGACCGAGATGTGTCTGGCGATGCCTGCAATACAGGCGCAGGGCGAAGGTTACGATGTGTATGCCGTAACGGATGCTTCTGGTGGGGTTTCCATCGAGGCGCACGACATGGCAATTCGGCGCATGGTGCAGGCCGGCGTAACACCTGTCACCTGGCTTGCCGTCTTTGGCGAGTGGCAGCGCGATTGGGCGCGCACTGAAACGTTGGGTGCGCTCGCCGAAGTTCTCGTTCAGCACGGCGGCGCCTCCGGCATCGCTTTTGCCTGGGAGATGCAGCTTCTCGGTAGCGCTGGAAAGGCGGCCTGAACAAACCGAAGCGAGGAGCAATCGAACAATCACCCGACGTCATCACCCATGAGAGGTTACGTGTCGGCATGTCTTGGCTTGCGCTGAATTTCGATCTCACGAGAGGCGATACGATCATCAGGCTCATCGCAGGCATATTCCTAATTCCGCATATCTACTCAAAACTTGTTGGATCTGGCACGGTCGGTTTTTTCAAGGCAGCGGGATTTAAACCGCCGGCGTTCTGGATGTATGTCGCTTGCGCGATCGAAGCGTCCGTCGCCGTGTCATTTCTGTCCAACACCTATGTGCGTTATTTCGGTGTCCTCGGAGCTATCCACCTCCTGATCGCGGGTGCCGCCGTACATCGCGTCAACAAAGGCAAATGGCTGTGGAATTTTGGCGGCTACGAGTACTGCGTTTTTTGGGCGGCGTGTTGTTTGGCGGTGGCGATCGACGCCTGAGGTGCGGCTTTTTTGAGAGGGAAGCATGAGCGAGAAGCATAACGATATCGCGATGATTCAAGAACGCGACATCGCGGTGAGAATGCGTGACGGCGTTCATCTGTCGGTCGATGTCTATCGTCCGACCGCCGCAGGAAAGTATCCGGCGCTCTACGCGTCGGCGCTGCACAACAAAGATATTCAGGGGCCGGACATTTCCGAAGTCCTTCCCCCACAGCCCGCGTACGCTCCGCTTTGGTTTGGTCCCCTAGAGGCTGGCGACACGCGTCTTTTTGTTGCCAATGGCTATATCCATGTGATCGCCCAGCCGCGGGGTTCCGGCAAGTCGGAAGGCCAATACGGCGACGAAGAGTGGGACCATTACGACACGATCGAATGGATATCCCGACAGCCATGGTCCGACGGCAAAGTCGGCATGGTGGGAATTTCAGGCTTCGCGGGTCAGCAGTGGCGCGCAGCACTGCAGCATCATCCCGCCTTGAAGGCGATCTTTCCGTTTGACGCCTGCAGCGCCTACGGCGGGCCGTTCGGATTTCGCGATTTCTACCCCGGCGGCGTGCTTCACACCTTTCCTTATCTTCTTGACGTGTTCAGCGTTGTCCACGAGCCTCGCGGCATCCCCGGCAAGCTGCCGCAGCAGCAGGAGGCGTATTGGAAGGCGGCAATGGCAAATCCGGACTACAAGGTCTACGCCAACCTCTACAACATCCTCACGCAGAAGGGTCAGCGCACCGTCTTGATGTATCAAGCGCTGACGGAGCCATGGGCAAAGGACGACGACGTCGCCAATGCCGAAAAGACATTTAAGGATCTGAGCATTCCCTTCTATACCGGCTCCGGCGCGTACGCATACACTTACAAGCTTCATTGGCTGGGCGCCCAGCACTGGTTCCGGAACGTGAAGACGCAGCCGCGCAAGCTTCTGTTTGCGCCGCCCGCTCACCTGGAACGGCCCTTCCACATCTATCACGACGAAATCATCCGGTGGTACGACCATTGGCTGAAGGGCAAGGATACCGGCATCCTTGACGAGCCTCCCGTAAAATATTGGGTGATGGGCGCCAACGAATGGCGTACCGGTCAGGACTGGCCTCTCCCTGAAACTCAATGGACGAAATATTTCCTGTCGACGTGGGAGCGACTGACGACGCAGGAGCCCGCTCCATTTTCAAAGACGAACGCAGGCGCGCCCCAGCCGGACGTGTTCGCGCAGATGCCGCTGACGCAGACGATGAAGATCGAGCGGTTGCGGTATATGACCGATCCGCTCCCGGATAATGTCCTTGTCGCCGGACCGATTTCGTTGACGCTTTACGCCTCCATCGATCAGACCGACACGAACTGGATCGTGGTACTGAAGGACGTCGGCCCGGATGTCTCGGTGCGTACCGCGCGTGAGGGTGAGCGGTTCGTTCCCGGCAATCTGCCGGAACGCGAACTTACCCGCGGCTGGCTGAAGGCGTCCTATCGCGCGCTGGACGAGGAGCGCAGCAAGCCCTGGGAGCCTTTCCACAAGCTGACCCAGGATTCGATCGAACCGGTCAAGCCCGGCGAGATCGTAAAGTACGAGATCCAAATCCTGGCGACAGCCAACGAATTCAAAGCCGGACATCGCATCTGCCTGGATATCACCAGCATGGATAGCCCGACCGGTACCGGCGCGATGAGCGGCGTGGAATACATCCCATACCACGTCGGCATCAGCAAAGCCGTGACCCACAAGGTCTACCGCGATGCAGAGCACCCGTCCCACCTGCTTCTGCCGATCATTCTGAAGCGGTCTGATGAATCCGTTGGCCGTTGATGAATCGCCTTCCAGTGCCGGAACAAGCCCAACCAAAGCGACAGGAGGCACACATGAAGACAGTCAGGTTCGAAAAGGACGGCGCAATCGGCAGCATCGTCTTGGCCAATCCGCCCTTCAACCGGATCGACTCGACCTATGCGGCCAACCTTCTTGATGCAGTACATCAGGCGAGTGAGAGCGGCATCCGCGTCCTGGTGATCCGGGCGGAAGGTCCGAACTTCAGTTTCGGCGGTGAAGTGCGGGAGTGGCCGGGAAAAGACATCAACTGGTTCCGGACATTCGTAGCGGAAGTGAACCAATCCTATCGGGCCATCGAAGCCTTACGTGTCCCAACGCTGGCGTCGGTACAGGGCATCGCCATGGGTGGCGGCTTTGAGCTCGCGCTTGCCTGCGACCTGATCATCGCAGCAGAAGACGCGGTATTTCAGAATGTTGAGGTGACTACAGGCATGCTGCCTATTGCGGGGGGCTCGCTGCCCATATTGGCCGCGCTAGAGCGGTGCGAATGGCTATATTCGGGGACAGGGTGCCCGCCCTGGAAGGTTTCAAGCTCGGTTTTGTGTCGCATCTCGTTTCGGCCGACAGACTTACGCAAGAGACAGGCGCCGTGGCGCGCCATCTGGCGACCGGCCCCACTCGGGCTTATGGCGCTGTGCGAGCACTACTGAAGACGTGGGGCAACGGCGGCGTCGCTGCCGCCGATGCCGTGATGCTGGACGTAACGATGGACCTGTTCGATAGCGCGGACGCCCGCAAGGGATTCGCCGCTTCGGCAAAGGCGTTCGACGAAAACATCGAGCCTCCGCCATTGACGTTCGATGGTCGATGAAGCGCAATTTGATGAGGAGAACAACGATATATAAAAGATCGAATACAGTCGTGCTCCTATGAGTGCTTCGGCGAGGAGACGAATGGGACCTCCGGCAGCGACAAATGTCGGGCCTGCAGCTCGATACCTGTCAGCAAGTCATTGATTGAAAGACCATACGGCGTGAGCCGATAGGTTACGTGTGGCGACTTTGTGCCTTTATCCCTCCGTTCAATGAGCGCGAGGCTCTCAAGCTGCTTCAGACGACCCGATAAAACTTTCGCCGACACGCGGCCCGGTAGCTGCCGCTGAAGCTCGGCAAAGCGGAGCGACTGCTTTTGGCCTAGGAACCACACGATGTGCACCAGCCATTTCAAGGCGAGAAGGTTCAAAGCCGGGTCCAGGGGACACCCGGCCCGGCCACGTTCAATTGTCGGACTTTCTTCGTCGGCCATATCGCGCTTACTCCGAAGTAACTTCTGTTCTTTGCTCCGCGCATCACCTACGTACCTGGTGCACCGCCGATTATCGAGGAGAACAGTCCTATGATCAAAGCCATTTCACAACCCGGGAGGACGCTTTTGTCGCCGGCCGATCACACGCTGATTCTGATCGACTTCCAGTCACAGATGGCGTTTGCCACGAAGTCGATCGATGCAGTCGTGCTGCGCAATAATGCAGCTCTCCTCGCCAATGCGGCAAGAATATTCAATGTCTCGACGATTCCGACGACGGTGGCCGAAAAGACTTTCTCCGGTCCCATGTTCGACGAGATCAAAGCTGCCCTGCCCAAAGCAACGTTCATCGACCGCACAACCATGAACAGTTGGGAAGACAAAGCAGTAATCGAAGAAGTCAATCGCATCGGCAAGGCGCGGATCGCTCTCGCAGGCCTTTGGACCTCCGTATGCATCGTCGGGCCAGCGCTGTCGGCCATCGACCAGGGCTTTGAGGTTTATGTCGTTGCCGACGCTTGCGGCGATGTGTCCGAGGAGGCGCACGAGTGTGCGATCGAGCGGATGGTGCAGGCAGGAGCCCGACCGATGACCTCGCTGCAGTACCTGCTCGAGTTGCAACGCGATTGGGCGCGCGCCGAGACTTATGAGGCAACGACCGGTGTGGCGCGGACATTCGGTGGCGCCTATGGGCTTGGGCTGATCTACGCCGCAACCATGCTGGGACCGCATGCCAGCGAGGCTGGCGGCGCGGCATAATCGAGATCGAGGTGCAAAGATGACTGCTGACCTGATCCTGAGGAACGGCCGCTTCACAACGCTTGATCGCTCGAAGCCCTTCGCCACCGCCGTGGCGGTCACCGCAGGCCTCTTCACGGCGGTGGGACGCGACAGCGACGTTATGCGGTCCGCCGGTCCAGACACGCGGATTATTGACCTGAGCGGACGGCGCGTGCTTCCCGGCCTCATCGATAACCACCTGCACATCATTCGCGGCGGATTGAATTTCAACATGGAGCTGCGCTGGGACGGCGTGCGTGGCCTCGCCGATGCCATGGCGATGTTGAAACGTCAGGTGGCGATCACGCCGCCGCCGCAGTGGGTACGCGTGGTAGGCGGATTTACCGCCCACCAGTTTGCCGAAAAGCGGCTGCCGACAATCGACGAGCTCAATGCCGCCGCTCCCGACACGCCGGTCTTCCTGCTGCATCTCTATGACCGCGCTCTGCTCAATGCCGCTGCATTGCGCGCCGTGGGCTACACGAAGGCTACGCCGGAACCAGTGGGCGGTGAGATCGTACGCGATGCAAATGGTACGCCAACCGGTCTCCTCATGGCGAAGCCGAACGCCGCCATCCTTTATGCGACGCTAGCGAGGGGGCCGAAACTGCCGTTGGAATATCAGCTCAACTCGACCAGGCACTTCATGCGGGAGCTCAATCGCCTCGGCGTGACGGGAGCAATAGACGCCGGCGGCGGCTTCCAGAATTATCCAGAAGATTACGAGGTCATTCGCAAGCTCAGCGAAGCAGGACAGCTTACCGTCCGACTTGCGTACAATCTCTTCACCCAAAAACCGAAAGGTGAGAAAGCCGATTTCCTAAATTGGACCAAAACCTCGAAATACAAACAGGGCGACAATTACTTTCGGCACAACGGCGCCGGCGAAATGCTGGTGTTCTCGGCCGCCGATTTTGAGGATTTTCGGCAACCGCGGCCGGACATGCCCCCCGAAATGGAGCACGAGCTGGACGAAGTGATTCGGATCCTTGTCGAGAACAAGTGGCCGTGGCGGCTCCATGCCACCTATGACGAGACCATCTCGCGAGCCCTCGACGTGTACGAGCGCGTCAACCAGGATACGCCGCTCGACGGCCTCAACTGGTTCTTCGATCACGCCGAGACGATATCGGACGAATCCATCGATCGTATCGCGGCGCTCGGCGGCGGCATCGCCGTGCAGCACCGCATGGCGTACCAGGGCGAATACTTCGTTGAGCGCTACGGGCACGGCGCGGCCGAAGCCACTCCGCCGATTTCGCGGATGCTCGAAGCGGGATTGAAGGTGTCAGCCGGCACCGATGCCACCCGCGTTGCCTCATACAATCCTTGGGTCTCGCTGGCCTGGCTTGTGACCGGCAGGACCGTAGCCGGAATGCAAATGTATCCGAGACAAAACTGCCTGGACCGCGAGACAGCTTTGCGGATGTGGACCGAATACGTAACCTGGTTCTCCAATGAAGAAGGTAAGAAAGGTCGCATCGCGGTTGGGCAATTCGCTGATCTTATCGTGCCGGATCGGGACTATTTCGCGTGCTCAGAAGATGAAATAGCCGACGCGACATCCGAGCTGACCATCGTCGGCGGCAAGGTGGTGTACGGCGCGAGCGATTTCGCGGCGCTCGATACATCGCCGCCACCGCCGGCAATGCCCAACTGGTCGCCGGTCCGCACATTCGGCGGCTTTGCCGCTTGGGGCGATCCAAAAGGAGCCGGCAAAGAGACCCTCGATCGCAAACTGGCCATGAGCTGTGGCTGCGCGAATGCCTGCGAAGTCCACGGCCATGCTCACGCCAGGGCATGGTCAGGCAAACTGCCCGTCGACGATCTCAAATCGTTCTGGGGCGCGCTCGGCTGTGCGTGTTGGGCCGTGTGATGGCTGGGCCCCCAGAGAGCAGAATATTCGTCTGCAAAGCGGGAGCAAGATCGTTATGAACAAGAGAATAGTTGTCGCTGCCGTCGGAGTGACGGCTCTGTTGAGTACCGCATCGCCAGTGTTCGCTCAAGCGAAACAAGAAATTTATGGCCCAGTATTGCCGATGGAATACGACGGCGAAGGCGGGCGGCATTGGATGGAGTACGGCTACTCCGGGCCATGGCTTCCACCACTTGTTTGGGAAAAAGGTCTCGTGAAGACTGCCCCTAATAAATACGCCGCCGGCACCTCGGGACTTGGCCATGCCGCCCAGCCGCAAGGAATGCGTGCACGGAATAAGCATGCGGTGGCTCAGAGCAAAGAGGCCGAATAAGCAACGGTATCGAACCAATATGCTTGAGCGGGCAACGACAAGTCTTGGCGTCATGCGGATCGTGTCAATCCTCATGACAAACAGGATTATGCTCGGCATTGGACTGCTGGGTCTGTGCGCGGCCTATTTGCAAGGCGGCATCGACAAGCTTCTGGATTTCCAATCAGCCGTCGCCGAGGCGGAACATTTTGGTCCTACTCCTGCAATTCCCGCCACGGTTGCTACGATCTTCACCGAACTCACCGCGTCCGCACTGATATTGAGCGGTTTTTATCGCTGGTTCGGCGCACTTTGGCTCGCGGGGTTGACGTTGATCGCAACATTTGTGGCGAACCGCTTTTGGAATGTTCCGCTACCGGACCGGTTCAACAGCGAGAATTCATTCTTCGAACATCGTCGGCGGCTTCCTATTGGTCGCCTTTTACGATCTCAAAAACAGGTCAGCGTGAGATGAAGGCGTACATTTTGTCCTTGTCTGCGGGAGTGCTTGTTGGCCTGTTCTACAGTCTCGCCCATATACGTTCGCCGGCGCCGCCGGTCGTCGCTCTTGTTGGACTATTCGGCATCCTCATAGGCGAGCAGCTTATTCCGATCGGGCGAAATATCCGGCTCAAAGAACCGCTGCTGGTGTCCTGGGTTCAGCATATTAAGCCCCATGTCTTCGGTCATTTGCCGCAAGGCAAATCGCCCCTTCCGGCCGATGCCTCCCGAACGCAATCAAACGGCATCGATGTCGCCAAAGGTTGAACATGAGTGATCCCCAATCCCACCAGGTCGAGAAGCGTGGGATGACTTTAGGACGCGACAAATTAAGAGAATCGGCGTCGCGAGATTATAATATCGGTAGTTGCCGCGAAGATCGCGGTTTCCGTGTGTGACGGCAGTATCAAGAATTAAATCCGGATAGGTGGCACCATGGCACGCTCCGTCAAACCTAGTGAAATGAACAAGGTCGAGCAGGTCGCTGGCAATGGTCTAGTGCATCGGCGCGCCTTGTTGGGCCGCGGCGTCGCTTTCGCAGGCGCCTTGGCAACGGGCGCTGGACTGAACGCGCCCGGCGCCGCTGCCGAGCCTCTTGCCGAGCCGGACTGGGGTCTCGCGCCGGGCGACCCGGTGCCCGCCTATCAGGTGCCGTCGAAATTTGCCAAGAACGTGGTGCGTACGCTCTCCAATCCTAACTTCGAGCCGCGCACCTCGCAGTCGCGGACTCCGCACCAATTGCTCGACGGCATGATCACGCCGAACGGCGTGTTCTTCACCATCGTTCATGACGGCGTACCGGTCATCGATCCGAGCGCGCATCACTTTTTGATTCATGGCCTGGTCAAGCGGCCTCTGATTTTCAGTTACGAAGCGCTGCTGCGCTATCCCATGACGTCGCGCATCGCCTTCATCGAATGCGGCGGTAACAGCGCGGGGCTATTTTCGCCGCAACCGTTGCAAGCGAACGTGCAGGCATTGCACGGGCTGGTCTCCTGCGCCGAATGGACCGGCGTCAAGCTCTCGACGCTCCTCGACGAGGCCGGCGTTGATCCGAAAGCGAAATGGTTCATCGCCGAGGGCGCCGATGCGGCACACGTGATGCGCAGCGCGCCGCTCGCCAAGGCATTGGATGACGCGATGATCGTGCTTTACCAGAACGGCGAGCCGCTGATGCCGGGCAATGGCTATCCGATGCGGCTATTGCTTCCTGGCTACGAAGGCAACATGAACATCAAATATGTGCGGCGGATCAAGCTTTTGCCGGAGGCCGCCTTCAGCTATTGGGAATCGCAGGTTTACACCGAGCCGTTGCCGAGCGGAAAAGCGTATCAATTCTACTTTGTGAACGAGGTCAAATCCTTCATCACCAAACCGTCGCCGGGACTGTCGTTGCAGCAGCCAGGCTTTTACGAAATTTCCGGTATCGCCTATTCGGGCAAAGGGAGAATTGCCAAGGTTCTGGTCTCCGCCGACGGCGGCCAAAGCTGGGGCGAGGCCGCGTTGCAGCAGCCGGTGCTGAGCATGGCGTTCACGCGCTTTCGCATGCCCTGGCAATGGAACGGCGGTCCGGCCATTCTGCAAAGCCGCGCTTGGGACGAAGACGGCAATGTCCAGCCGACGCGGGCGCAATTTGTTGCAGCGCGCGGCGAGTTACCTTCGGTGCCACCGCTGTTGGCGTTTGAAAACCATCACTACAATGGCGTCACGAGCTGGGCAGTCGATCAGAAAGGGCAGGTCACCCATGCGTATGCATAGCGCCCTCCTGCTTTCCGCTGTGGTTTCCCTCACGCTTGCCCCCGGTGCGGTGTTCGGTGCCGGCCCGAACCTCGGGAAGCCCATCAGTCAGACCGACCTCGCGCCGTGGGACATCGACACCGAACCGAGCGGTGCGGGATTGCCCGCGGGTAGCGGTACGTCCGAGCTGGGCGCCGCGATTTTTGCCGATAACTGCGCTGCCTGTCATGGCGATGGCGGCAGAGGCGCTACCACGACGACGAGCGGCGCACCCGCCGCCCCGCCGGTGGTCAGCGACGTGAAGCGAAATGGCATCGACGATACCACGCTCTCCATCGCCAATTACTGGCCCTACGCGACGACGCTGTTCGATTACATCCGGCGCGCCATGCCGTGGACGTCGCCGCGAACGATGTCCGACGATCAGGTCTACGCATTGACCGCTTACATTCTCGCGCAGAACAAATTGATTGATGCGAAACAAGTCATCAACGCGCAGACGCTTCCTAAAGTGCAAATGCCCAACCGGAACGGATTTATGCCTCGCTTCCCCGAAAGGATGCCGCCTGGATAACGGCATGGCGCCATGAATATGAGGACTTCACAGGACGCTTAGCGAAAGCTTTCCTCGGTTTGGAAGCGCCGGTAACAAGCGCCTTGCGGCCGTGAAGGGCTAGGTCCATTGCGATGGTCTCATTTGTGTGGGGGCGCTGGTTGCGTTTTGGAGTGTGTGGTTCAGCCAGCATCGGGGGCCGCCATCCCGACACTTTGTGCGATAGATTGGCTAAGACATCCTGGCGCCCATCCGCGCGAGGCCCGTGAGTAAAAAGGCCGCAATCCAAAGCACCGGACCAAGCAAGCCCGGCCACCACGGTGCGTACCCGGGGATCAAGACGAACAGAATGAAAGGAATGTCGGCGATGCCGACCATCGCCCCGTTGACCCAGAGGCCGTTGCGGTCGTTGCGCCAATTCAGCGTGAGTGCGAGCGCGATTGCGATCGCAGCAAACGCCGCCAAATAAAACGCCGTCTGCATCAAGCGGCCTTGAGCCATAGTTGCAGGTGAATTCTGCGCCAACTTGTAGACACCATAGGCTGCTATGAAGTGCAGGAGTCCCCAACATACGTAAAGTATGGCCCCAAGCCTGGCAGTCATTTTTTCCATAGTGTACTCCTGCGAAAGCCGCCACTCTACACTGAGCGTTTTTGAGTTCGCGTCTGCACCACCATCTCGCGCAAATGCGGAAAGCGCTCTGTCAGAAGCGACCCCGGATAATAGGTTCGGGCGAAGGCCGGATGGGCGGCGATTGCCTCATACCAACGTTCAACATGCGGCAGATCGCGCCAGTCGGCAGCACGGCCGAGGTCGGCCATGCGAACAATCGCGGGCATCAGCATGACGTCGGCGAGTGAAATATCGGCGCCGAGAAGCCACGGTCCGCCGCTCTTGGCGATTTCGGCTTCCATGCGCTCGTAAGTGCGCCGCAGCCGTGCCAGTGCTTCGTCCATGTCCTTCTGCGGAAAGCCCGTGCGGCCCATTGCCAGCATGAATTCGCGCCGCAGCGGTTTTGACTCGGCGAAGGCTTTAAACGCCTCCTCGCTCATTGCTGCAAAGCGAGGTAGAAAGGCGAGATTGAACGTTGGCACCCGCACCGCCGCCGCTGCCATTTCGTCGATGAAATGCATGAGCGCCCGCATCCTGGCCCGTAATACGGGATCCTCCGGCGTGAATTTCGCGGGCTGTGGCGTAATTTCGTCGAGATATTCGATGATGACCGAAGAATCGATGATGATCGCGCCGTCATGGTCAAGAGTCGGTACTACGCCGTTCGGATTTAGAGCGAGATAATCTGGTTTGAGTTGATCGCCGGCGAGCAAGTCGAGCCTGATCTCGTCAAACGGAATATCCTTGGCGTTGAGCGCGAAGCGCACACGCTGGCTGCAGGTCGATTGCGGTGCGTTATAAAGTGTAAACGTCATGGTGCACGACGTCCGCAAGTCTTGGTCAGAATTCCTGCGTCTATGAAGCGGATACGCATGATGGCGCACTTGCCTCCGAGACGATAGTCGCGCCGTCACGCCGCGAAGGCTGGCGCGACGGCTGCGGCCGACCTGACAGCGATGCCGAACTGCTCGACTGCTGACT
>Ga0209579_10000114_pt1 | contig 139851 bp, 126 predicted proteins | sample Coa_R1_2_FD_187152 | JGI IMG/M metagenome (GOLD analysis project Ga0209579, IMG submission 187152) | Surface soil microbial communities from Centralia Pennsylvania, which are recovering from an underground coalmine fire - Coalmine... | ecosystem: Environmental > Terrestrial > Soil >... | reverse complement strand
CGACGTGCGCGTAGTGCCGGTTCGCCGTCTCATACTCGACGTGCGCCGTGGCAATCGTGATTCCGCGAGCCTTCTCTTCCGGCGCGTTGTCGATCGAATCAAACGACCGAAACTTAATGTTCGGATTATGCTTCGACAATACCTTCGTGATCGCCGCCGTCAACGTCGTCTTGCCATGATCGATGTGACCAATCGTCCCTACGTTGCAGTGCGGCTTATTCCGTTCAAATTTCTCTTTCGCCATAACCCAGCCTCTAGCTCCTAGCTCTTAGCTTCTAGCTCAAACCTTTGTCATTCCGAACCCGCCACAAACGCGGGCGAGTAACCTACACCTTGTCATTCCGAACACGCGCAAAGCGCGGGTGAGGAACCTGCTGTCTCCCATAGACCGCAGCAATCAGCAAAGCGCGATCAATAGTACTGATACAGCTTCTTAAACTTGTGGCGCAGCGCCTGCGCTACCGTTTCCAGCTTCGACAGGTAGAACTCGCGCATCAACGCCTGGTCTGAAACCGGCAGCGATCCATATAGCTGCTGCGCGTTCAGTCCCGCTTCCGCAAACCCCTCGAGCACCCGCTGTGCCAGCACCGCATCGAAGTCTCGAACGCGAATTCCCTTGCGGTCCAGCTGCTTCAGGAACTGTTCCGCCTTTTCGGGCCGGAACGCCCGTTCCACAGCGGCCTGAATTTTCGAGAACTCCTGTTGCTTCTCAACTTTGATCGTTGCCTGTTCGAAACTCATTTCAACCTGTGTGGCGCGGTCGCCCACGCCCGCGACTGCCTCATATCCTGGAGCGGGAGACGGGAATCGAACCCGCGACCAACAGCTTGGAAGGCTGTGACTCTACCACTGAGTTACTCCCGCCCTGTAATTCAGCTGTCAGCTATCAGCCGTCAGCCCTCAGCAAAGCTTCGCGTTCCGTACGAAACCAGAAGCACAGCAGCGTGACAATCATGCCGACCGCCCCGGTTCCTGCGACCAGAAAACTGGCCCGCAGGGCGATCAGGCTGGTCGAAAGATCTCGAACGAGATTCGGAAGCCCAATCACTACTACCGTCAGTCCGAGCAACCCGAAACCGCGATTCCTCGCCTTACCGCTTAACAGCCCGATCACGACGAAATTCAGGAGCAGACACGCAACGCAAATCGCCGAAACAGCCCACTTTACGGTCAACCACTCGCCAGTCACAGCAGTACCACCTCGAACTTCTGGAGCCGATGATCAGGATTGAACTGATGACCTCTCCCTTACCAAGGGAGTGCTCTACCAACTGAGCTACATCGGCCCTGCACACCAGCTGTCAGCTCTTAGCCGTCAGCTTCCAGCTAAATCTTTGCGGTCCTCGTCCTCGCTCTTGTCCGGATGCATCACGTCATGCCGGCGCAGCCAGGTCTTCACGGCAAACATCGCCAGAATCACGAAGGTGACGCCTCGAATCCGGGAATCGCTGATGGTGAACCACGTCAGGACGCCAAGAACCAAGTACGCGATCAACGCTCCTGTCAGGCGATTCATAGCTTCAGATCCCTCGCACCAACCGCTCGGGATTTCGCCAGCAGGCTCCCGCTCTGCTCACGCCTGCTTGACGGCTCAACTTCTGGTGCACAGGGAAGGATTCGAACCTTCGTACCTCGCTAGGAGGGACAGATTTACAGTCTGTTGGCTTTAACCACTCACCCACCTGTGCAAACTCTTCGGGCGATGCGGCCGTCGCGCTCCGTTTCAGCAGACCTCCGTGCAGGGCCGCCAGGAAACGCTCACGGTAAGCCCGCAGACCACGCCACACTTCCTACATGACTTTCGCAACACAGGGAAACCAAGGCTCGCGCAAGAAGACACCGCGAAGATCACTGACTACTGATCACTGCTCACCGGAAAAGTTCCGAATGGAGTGCGTTGGAAAAACCTGTTGCGCCGCTATCGAGTCCGCCGCTACTGCCGGGATTCCGTCTCTTTGAGATCCCTCGCAACATGCGCTTGGGATTTCGGCTGCAGGCTCCCGCTTCGCTCACGCCTGCAAACCGCCTCAACTCTGGAGCTGGCGAAGGGAATCGAACCCCCGACCCTCTGATTACAAATCAGATGCTCTACCGACTGAGCTACGCCAGCAATTCCGGGAAAAGACACGCCGTCGCGCGAACTTATCCCTCTGATCCCTGCCAGATGTCCGGGACAATTAAATAAAATAACACAAGGGAAACAGGGGGCGCAATAGAGGGGTCGCCTGGCCGTCTCAGCTCGGATTAAGTGGGGCTCGTGAGCGTTCCGCGTGTCCCTTAAAAAAGAGAGCCAGGAATACGATGCTGGCGCAGAATATGCTTGCGATGAATGGAGGCCAAGGCGATCTCCCCTGCAATTTTGCAAGCCTCCAAACTCCGTACATAAGCGCAGCTTTGCTTCCTACCAAAATAATGTAGAGCGCAATATAGGCCATGCTGACCTCATCCTCACTATTCTCCTCTCACTCCTCCCGCAGCGCCACCATCGGATCAACCCGCGCCGCCCGCCGTGCCGGGATGACACACGCCGCGAGTGCGACCGCGGTGAGCACCACCGCAACCACGCTGAACGTCGCCGGGTCGTGCACCCGTACGCCGAACACAAGACTCGACACGGCCTGCCCCAGCGCGAGCCCTCCAGCCAGGCCGATGCCCACACCGATCAGCACGACCTTCATCCCTTGACCGACGATGAGCTGCAGCACGCTTCGCGGCGTCGCGCCCAGGGCGATTCGCAGTCCGATCTCCCGCGTGCGCTGGTTCACCGAGTACGCCAGCACGCCGTAGATCCCGATCACGGCAATCAGCAACGCAACGCCGGCAAAGGCCGCGAGCAGCACCGTGTTGAGCCGCGGCTGGGCTGCGCTATTCGACAGCAATTGATCCATGGTATTCACGTTCGCCAACGCGAGGCTCGCGTCGAGATCGTGAATGCGCTGGCGAATCGCGGGCAGCAGCGACTGCGGCGAACTGTCGGCGCGGACCACAACGTCCATGAGCGGCCACGACCCGCGTTCCGGAATCGAATAATACAGAGTTGGAGTCTGCTGATTCAGCGCCTGATCGCGCACGTCGCCGACAACTCCGACAATCGTGTAAGAAATTTCAGGCTTGGCGCTCGGACGCAGCGCCTTGCCGATCGGGTCGGCATCACCAAAGAATTTCTGCGCAGTCGACAGGCTGACGATCATCACCAGCGGCGCGGTGCTAACGTCCCCATCCGTAAACGTGCGGCCGCGCAGCAGCGGAATATGCATCGTGTCGAAATAGCCATTGCTCACGCTTCGCCAGTCGATCGGCACCGCGGTGCCCGGCGGCAGCACCGACGGATCGGTGGTGATCATCGGATGCCGGGAATAATTTCCCGAGCCAAAGGGAATCCCGCTCGACACGGCCACAGCGCGCGCGCCTGGAATCGATTGCAGATTCGCGATGAGCGTGTGGTAGAACTGCGGCCCTTTATCGGCCAGCGGATATTGCGGCACCGGCGGTGCAAGTTCGAAGGTGATGAGATTATCCGAGTCGAATCCCAGCCGCACGCGTTGCAGGTTCGCGAGGCTCTGCATCAGCAGGCCCGCGCCAATCAGCAGAATCGCAGCCAGCGCGATTTCGCCCGCGGCGAGGCTGTCGCGAAACCACATGCGAATGCCTCCGGTCGAGCCGCGTCCCGCTTCCTTCAGCGTGTCGTTGGCCTTGACCGTTGCGATGCGCCACGCCGGAGCCAGCCCAAATAGCAGGCCCGTCGCGATCGTCAACGCAAAGCAGAACCAGAGCACGTTGGCATCGACTCCGACATCGGGAAACGGTAATGTTCCGTCCGGTAACGATCGAGTCAGCACGCGGACGGCGACCACCGCTCCGACCAGCCCGGCGACTCCGCCAAGCAGCGCGAGCACAACGCTCTCCACCAGAAGCTGGCGAATCAACCGGCCGCGCGTGGCGCCAAGCGCGGTGCGCACGGCCATTTCTTTTTGCCGGGTCGCGGCGCGCGCCAGCAGCAGGTTCGCAATGTTGGCGCAGGCAATCAGCAGCACGAATCCAACGGCGACCAGCAGCACGAGCAATCCCGTCTTCAGATCGGGCGAGACAAAAGTATCGAACAAGCTGAGGAGGTGAATGCCCCAGTACCGCACCTCGGGATATTGTTTGCCGACCCGCGCCGAGATCGTATCCATCTCCGCTTGCGCCTGCTGCGGCCTCACGCCGGGCTTCAGTTTTCCAAAGACAAAAATGACGTGGTTGAGCCGCAGCTCTTTGCTCGGGTCGATAATCAGCGGCGTGTACACATCGCCGTTACCGATCAGTTTCAGGCTTGCGGGAGCGATGCCGACGATCGTCGTCGGAACTCCGTCGAGCGAAATCGTGCGGCCAACGAGCCCCGGGTCCGATGCAAATCTCCGCTTCCACAATCCTTCGCCGATGATGGCGACCGTCGCTCCGCCGGGCTTTTCTTCCTCGGCTGTGAATTCGCGTCCGGCGATGAGCTTGATTCCCAACACGTGCGTCAGAGCCGGGCTGATGTGGTTTCCGCTGAGTTGCTCCGGCTCGCCGGCGCCGGTGAGCGTGAATGTAGCGAAGCCCACTCCGGCGAGTTGCTCGAACGACTGCGTCTGTTCGCGCCAGGAAAGAAAATTCAACACGGACGCCGCGAAGTTGGGCAGGTTGAGCTTGTCGTTCTTTTCCGCCACCTGCATGATGCGGTCGGGCTGGGCAAACGGCAGCGAGCGGATCATCACCGCATTGACGACTGTGAAGATCGTCGCATTGGCGGCGATGGCAATCGCGACGGTCAGAACGACCGTGGCGGTGAAGAGCGGCGTCCGCAACATGAGTCGGACCGCGTAGCGAATATCTCCCCAGATTGCGCTGTTCTGAAACATAGGTGTTTGGACGGGCGTGTTCGCCGAATGATATCAACCACCCCGGTTCGTACATATATATGTGCGGGTCTGGCAGTGTCTCAGTTTCGAATGGTCGCCATCCCTGTCGTTTGGGCTACGAAGAACTTGCAGGGCAGCTTTGGGCATGAGAGCATTGGCCCGACTTCAAACTGAGCTACCGGGGAAGCACATGAAGAACAACATCAGCGTAGGACTTGGACTCGCCTTTGGAACTGCTCTGGGAATCTCGCTAGGGGCGGCGCTCCATCACCCTGGTTCCGGCCTCGTCATTGGCGGGGCGTTCGGTCTGTTGATCGGCGCGGTAATAGGCGCTCGGAGGCAATCTTCAAACTGAGGTACTATCGCCGACCCCAGAGATCCCGAAAAACCCTGACTTGCCGCGATTTTCCCCTTGTTGAGCCCTCCATCCTGAAGTACGATTGCGGCCCGATAATCGCTTCAGTCAAGCGATACAGACGATCCTGCTTCCGACCAATGGGGGAATTTATGCTGCGCAACAAACTGCTGCTTCTGGTTGTTGTACTGATTGTTGTACTGACGACCCTGGCATCCGTGCCCGCCACCGCTCAGGTGACTCCTTTTATCGGAGAAATACGCTACGTCTCCTTCAACTTTGCTCCGCAGGGATGGGCCCTTTGCAACGGTCAACTCCTCTCTATCTCCCAGAACTCAGCGCTCTTCAATCTCATCGGCACCACCTATGGAGGAGACGGCAAATCCACCTTCGCATTGCCTGACATGCGCGGCCGCGTCCCCGTTGCGACAGGGCAAGGCCTTAACTTGACCGATCGCATCATCGGATCCACCGGCGGCGAGGAAAGCGTCACGCTCACCGGCCCGCAAATGCCCAAGCACCGGCACGCCCTGAAAGCGGTAAGCGGCGCCGGCAATTCGAAGGCCCCGTCTGGAAACGCGTTGGCCAATAGTTCGACCGTCGCCATCTACAGTACCCAGGCTCCCGACGTAACGCTTGAAGCCGCGAGCATGACCTCGCAAGGCTCCGGTCAGCCTCACGAGAATATGCAGCCCTTCCTTGCCGTGACCTGCATCATCGCGCTTCAGGGGATATACCCGTCGCAGTAACTGACGCCCGCCACAGAAGCGTCCTCAGACATGCGGTGCCGGTTGATTTTTCTCTTCCCCTAGAGCGTCGAGTGGTGTATGTTCTTGCCTAGACATTCGAGGGGAGCCCAGCATGACCGACACCAAGCCGAATTCCGAGATGGTGCAGGGTACGCTCGACATGCTGATCTTGCGGACGCTGTTAACCGGGCCGGCGCATGGACACACTATCGCGCACGTCATCGAGCACTCTTCAGACAATGTCCTGGAAGTCGAGCAGGGGTCGCTTTATCCGGCGCTGCATCGGCTCGAACAGCGCGGCTGGGTTACATCCTATTGGGGAACGAGCGAGAACAATCGCAAAGCGAAATTCTACAAACTGACGGCAGCCGGCAGAAAGCAGCTAACGAGCGAGACCAATCGTTGGCGCGCAGTCGTCGCTGCAATCGGCCGCGTAATGGGTGAGAGTGCGCGGTAGCAGGAGCGGAGAATGAATCTCAAGCGAATCTTCCACCGGTCGGCAGAAGACTCCGAATTGTCGGAAGAACTCCAGTCGCATCTGGAGCATGAGATCGACGACAACCTGGCGCGTGGCATGACTCCGGAAGAAGCCCGGCGGCAGGCGTATGTGAAGCTCGGCAATCCGGAGCTAATTCGCGACAAAGTTTGGGAGACCAATCGCATCGCCTGGCTCGAAGACACGTGGCGCGATTTGCGCTATGCCGCCCGCGGCCTGGCCAAGGCCCCCGGATTCACCATCGTTGCGCTGCTCGTGATGGCTCTCGGCATCGGCGCTAACACTGCGATCTACAGCTTCCTCGACTCGCTCCTTCTGCGATCGTTGCCGGTTGCGGACCCTTCTTCTTTGGTAGTCATCAACTGGCACGCCAAGGCCACGCTGCACGACACGGTCATGCAGAGCATGAGCGGATATGTCGGCGACGATCCGCGCCTGGGGTCGGTCAGCGACATTTTCCCTTACCAAGCCTTCGAAGTTTTTCAAAAGAACGCACTCAATACGGACAACGCCATCTTTTCCGACGTCTTCGCCTACTGTCATAACCGCGAAGTGCGAAATGCCAGTGTGAACGCTAATGGCCAGGCCGAGAGTACGAGCGGAGAACTTGTTTCTGGAGAGTACTTTCACGGACTAAAAGTACCTCCCGCTGCGGGAAGACTGATTCTGCCCGAAGATGACCGCGTGGGAGCGGTTCCAGTCGTGGTCGCGAGCCACGCTTTCGCCGAAAAACATTTCGGCAATGCAGCGAACGCGGTCGGACAATCGATTCTCATCAACAACGTCGCCTTTGCCGTAATCGGGGTCACGCCTCCGGAATTTTTTGGCGTTGATCCGGAGCGTCTTGCCGATTTTTACGTTCCCCTGCACACCAATCTTTTATTGGGAGCGGGAGATCCCTTCAGATTTTCTCCAGCGGATTATCTCGACCAGAACTACTACTGGCTTCAGGTCATGGCTCGCCTGCGTCCCGGCGTAACCATGCAGCAGGCCGAGGCGCAACTCGCACCGCAATTTCAACGGTGGGTCTCGACCACGGCGCATAACGACGATCAGCGGTCGAATCTGCCGATCCTGTATCTCAAAGAAGGCGCGGGCGGACTCGATACGCTACGCCGCCAGTTCTCAAAACCGCTCTACGTTTTGATGACGCTGGTCGGGCTGATTCTGGCTATTGCCTGCTCGAACGTCGCCAATCTGCAACTGGTGCGCGCCGCATCGCGCAGACGCGAGATCGCAGTGCGTCTGACCGCAGGGGCCAGCCGGATGCGGGTAATCCGCCAACTACTCACCGAAAGCGTTCTCCTTGCTCTTCTTGGAGGAGCGCTCGGGTTGCTGGTCGCGGTTTGGGGCATTCGTTTTCTGACCGCGCTGCTCGGTGATAGCGCCAGCGGCGGATCGTTTCATGCCGAAGTGAACTGGCATGTTGCCGCCTTCACCGCGGGACTTTCTTTGCTGACGGGAGTTCTGTTCGGCTTGGTCCCGGCGCTGCAATCAACAAAGCTCGATCTGTTGACCGCTCTGAAAGAAACGCGCTGGCAGCAGCCTCGTCCGTACCACTCGGCTCCAGGCTCTGGATTTGTGGATCGCGCTCGCGCGATGTTCGGTTCCATCAGCTTGAGTCGCGTGCTTGTTGCGGGGCAGATTGCCCTTTCGCTTCTGATCCTCGTCGCGGCTGGACTCTTCGTCCGCACTCTCTCCAATGTCGAATCGGTGAATCTCGGATTCAATCGCCAGAATTTACTTCTCTTTTCGTTGAATGGCCGGCAATCGGGGCATCGCGATGGCGAGATCAATGACTTCTACGAAAATCTCAGGGAGAGATTGGCGGCAATCCCGGGAGTCGCGAGCGCGGGGCTCTCCGAGGGATCTCTGATTGGAGGTGAGGATCAGATGCCGATCAGCCTGCCCGGCGCGCCGCCCGATATCAACAACCGATATCTCGTTGTGGGCGCGCGATTCCTTACCACAATGCAGATTCCGATTCTCCTCGGTCGTGATATTGACGAGCGTGATCGCACGACTTCGCAGCAGGTTGCCGTGGTCAACGAAAAGTTCGCCAGGATTAATTTTTCCGGCGGGAATCCGCTGGGTCACCATCTGCTTTTGCGAAAGGGAATCAACGGCGATATCGCGCGCGACATGGAGATCGTTGGCGTCGCCAAGAATGCAAGCTACGGCAACCTAAAGCGTGAGATTCCGCCGGTCATCTATATGCCGTTCAATCAGGGATTCCCCGAGCCGAACGAGATGATGTTTTCGCTGCGCACGGCGGGCGATCCGCTGGCATTCGTCGGCACCGTACGGGAGATCGTTCACCAGGCCGATTCGCGACTTCCGATCTCACGAGTGAGAACGCAACAGCTGGAGATCGATCACCAGATGCGTCAAGAGACCGTGCTTGCCCAACTCTGCGCGGCCTTCGCCGTGCTGGCCTTGACCATCGCCTGCGTCGGCCTCTACGGCACGATCTCCTACACGGTGGCGCGGCGCACCGGTGACATCGGTATTCGAATCGCGCTGGGGGCGCAACGCGGTCCGGTGCTTTGGATGGTACTGCGCGAGGTCGTCGTGTTGGCTGCGATTGGGCTGGCGATCAGCCTGCCGGTTGCGCTGGGCACATCGAAGTTCGTCGCATCATTTCTCTTCGAAATGAAGCCCAATGATCCGCTGACCTTGGGTTTGGCCGTGACGATTCTGCTGGCTGCGGCACTTGTAGCCGGCTGCGTGCCGGCGCGCAGGGCAGCGCAAATCGATCCCGTGACCGCGCTGCGCCACGAGTAACTGGCGTCTGCCGTGCCTTCATTTCAGTCCTCACGCGTTTCAGTTCTGGGGGCCCCTGCAACGGAATCGTCCACAAGGTATGCTGGAGAGCTGACGGCTGATAGCTGATAGCTGACAGCCGACTTTAAGCGCTCCAATGCTCTCCGACTCGACGATCCTGAAACACATCGCGCGCCAGCCCAAGCGCTCCGCTGGATTCAAACAACTCGTGCGCGAACTCGGGCTCCACGGCGACGAACGCCGCGAGCTCAACGAGCGCCTGCAGAAACTCGTCAGCGGCGGCGCGCTTTTGCAACCGGAGTCCGACCGCTACGCCCTGCCCCAGCCCGCCACCGACAAAAATCTCGTGGCCGGACGCCTCACCATGCACCGCGACGGATTCGGCTTCGTCATTCCCGACGCCAAGTCGCTGAACCCGTCACTCAAGTCGCGCCTTGCCGGCGACATCTTCATCGCCCCACATCAAATCGGCAACGCGATGCACGGTGATCTCGTGCTCGTCGACGTCGTCAACGTCCGTCCTGACGGCCGCGCCGAAGGCCGCATTGTCCGTCCAGTCATGCGCGCCCACCCCACCGTCGTAGGAATTTTTCACTATGGCAACCGCGGCAACTACGTAAAGCCGATCGACAGCAAAATCACGCAAGAGATCGTGATCCCGACAGGCGAAGAGTATCCGGAATCCTTCGTGTTCTCTGTGTCCCCTGTGGTGAATGGGGTGGAACCTGTAAGTTCACAAAACACTCTGAAGGCGCAGAAGAGAAGAAAATCCGTAGACCGTGTGCTAGGCGACGAGGTAGCCCGCCGCACCGATTGGGACGATCTCGAAGGCGTCGCCGTCGATGTCGAGATCACCGACTGGCCCTCGCCCACGCAAAGCCCCCGCGGACGCGTCGTCGAAATCCTCGGCCGCGAAGACGACTTCGGCGTCGACGTCGAAATCACCATTCGCAAATTTCACCTGCCTCACCACTTTCCGCCAGCCGCGCTTCAAGAAGCCCAGGACACGCCCACCGTCATCTCCGGTCGTGAATTGCATCGCCGCCGCGACTTCCGCTCGCTTCCCATCGTCACCATCGACGGAGAAACCGCCCGCGACTTCGACGACGCCGTCTACGTGCACATGCTTCCGAACGGCAATTTCGAATTGCACGTGCACATCGCCGACGTCGCCCAATACGTCACGCCCGGCTCCGCCCTCGATCAGGAAGCGCGCCTGCGCGGCACCAGCGTTTATTTTCCCGACCGCGCCGTCCCCATGCTTCCGCTGGAGCTTTCCACCGACATTTGTAGCTTGCGCCCGCAAGTCGAACGCCTCGTTCTTTCCTGCGTCATGGAGATCGACCATCGCGGAGAAATCGTCGGCTACGAATTGAGCGAAGGCGTCATCCGCTCCGCCGAGCGCATGACTTACACCGCCGTCAATGCCGTCCTCGAAAACGACGTCGCCCTGCGCGAGCGCTATGCCCCACTGGTCGCGACATTTGAGCTGATGCGCGACCTCGCGCTCATTCTCAACCGCAAGCGCCATCGCCGCGGCTCCATCGACTTCGACCTGCCTGAGCCCGTCATCGAGTTCGACGAGTTCGGACTCATGAAGAGCATCTCCCGTTCCGAGCGCAACTTCGCGCATCGCCTCATCGAAGAATTCATGCTCTCGGCCAACGAAGTCGTGGCCCATCATCTCGAATCGAAGCGCATCGCCTCGCTTTATCGCATTCACGAAAAGCCCGACGCCAAGCGTGTCTACGATTTCGAAACCATCGCCGCCACCTTCGGATATTCCCTCGGCGTCGGCGCGCTCCCCATCCACCGCGTGCAGATGAAAACCGACCGCCGCGCCGCCTACGGCACTGGCAAGCGCGTGCGCGAAATCGAAATCCCGAAGGAAGTTCACATCACCCCGCGCATGTACCAGAAGTTAACCGAGAAAATTGCCGGCAAGCCGGAAGAAAGAATTCTGAGTTACCTGATGCTCCGCTCGCTGAAGCAAGCGCGCTACTCCGAAGAAAATCAGGGCCACTTCGCGCTAGCGGCCACAAGCTACACGCACTTCACATCCCCGATTCGAAGATATCCCGACCTGATCGTCCACCGAATTTTGAAGGAAGTATTGCGGAAAGGAGACTCCGAACGTAGCGCCGGCGTCCCGCCGGCTGTCGCGGAGGCGTCTCGCCCCCGCACCGATGACGACGCCCCGTCCCCATGGTCCAAACGCCGCGATCATGCCGCACACCGCGAATCGCACGAACCCCTGGGCGGACCAATCTCCCTCGAAGAGCTTCACGAGATTGCCGAAGAGTCCAGCCAATCCGAGCGCCGCGCCGACGACGCCGAACGTGAACTCATGGAGTGGAAGAAAGTGAAGTTCATGCAAGACCGCGTCGGCGAAGACTTCGACGGCCTGATCACCAGCGTCACCAAGTTCGGATTCTTCGTCGAACTCACCGACCTCTTCGTCGAAGGCCTGGTCCCGCTGAACACGCTCATCGACGACCGCTACACCTACCACGAGAACACGCGTGAAATCATCGGCCAGCATTCCCGCAAGATCTACAGCCTCGGGCAAAAAATCCGCGTTCTCGTCGACCGCATCGATCCGGTAGAAAAGAAAATCCAATTCGCCATCTTCGAAGAAGCCCCGTCGCGCCCCGCGGGCAAAAGAAAAAAGCGCAGGTAAATTCCCGCGCTCGTCGTCCGCTCAGCACCCTATGCCCCCAGCGCCTTCTGAATCTCGGCCGCAATCCCCGCCGTCAGCGCCTGCATCTTCTCTTCCGATTCCGCTTCGACCATCACCCGCGCCAGCGCCTCAGTCCCCGAATACCGCACTACCACCCGGCCATTTCCGTCTAACTCGCGCTCCGCCGCGACAATCGCCGCCTGCACCGCCGGAACCTGCGCAAACGGAATCTTCTCCCTCACCCGCACATTCTGAATCTTCTGCGGAAACACTTTCAGATCCCCCACCAACTCCGCCAGCGTCTTCCCACTGCGCACAATAATGTCCATCAACCGCAGCGCGGTCAGCAGCCCATCGCCAGTCGTCGCGTCGTCGTCCCGAAAAATAATGTGTCCCGATTGCTCCCCGCCCAGCGCCGCCCCGGTCTTCAGCATTTCTTCCAGCACATATTTGTCACCGACATTCGCCCGCAACATCCGCACAGCAGATTTCTTCAGCGCAATTTCCAGCCCCATATTCGACATCGTGGTCGACACCACCGTGTCGCCTTTTAACTTCCCCTGCGCATGCAAGTCGCGCGCCGCCGCCAGCAGCACTCCATCTCCATTCACCACGCGCCCATTTGCGTCGCAGAAAAGCGCCCGGTCCGCATCACCATCGAATGTCACGCCCAAATCAAACTTCCCGTCCGACTCCGCGACCATCTTCCCCAAAGTCTCCGGATGTAGCGCCCCGCATCCCTCATTAATATTCCGCCCATCCGGCGCAATGTGGATGAACGTCGCCTGAATCCCCACGCTGCGAAACAACTCCGGAGCCTCTGCCGTCGCCGCGCCATTCGCGCAGTCCACCAGCACACGCAGCTTCCTCAAGTCCGACGCCACACTTCCCGCCAGCCACTTGATATACGCCTGCCGCAACTCAGCCTCGCCCGGCAACGACGGCCCCGCGACTCGCAGCGCCGTATCTTCCGCCGCCGCAGGATTCTCCAGCAACGCGAAGATTTCCTTCTCAATCGCCAGTTCGCGCGCATCCGTCAGCTTGAATCCGTCTCCAGAAAAAACTTTGATCCCGTTATCCATCCACGGATTGTGCGACGCCGAAATCACCACGCCCGCCGCCATGCTTCGCGACCGCGCCAGATACGCCACTCCCGGAGTCGTGATCACGCCCGCGCTGTGCACGTCCACGCCCACCGCCGCCAGCCCCTCGGCCACGCGATCCGCAATCCACCGGCTCGACTCGCGCGTGTCCTGTCCAATCACGGCCTTTGCTTTCGGCCCGGCGTGCACCAAGTCGTGCCCCAGCGCGCGCCCAATTAAATACGTGCTCTGCTTCGTCAGCGGAAATTCTCCCGCCACGCCGCGTATGCCGTCGGTCCCGAACAGCTGCCGTTCGCTCATAAGATCTTTCGGAGAAGTCCTGAAGACAAAGAATAGAAATAATGGAAGAACAGAAATGATACCTGACGCACCGCGCCGCCGTCTGGTTCAGCAGGACGTCTGTTCAGGGAGACGTCTCGTCAATGCGCCGTCGCCGTTCCCACCTTCTGTACAATTACCGTCACCCGCACCGCCGTCGCCTGTACCACCTGCACCAATGGGTCCGACACGTACACGTTGGTGGTGAACACTCCGCTCCCCATCGTACCCGTCGCGTCTACGGGATCGGTCGTCGCCGCGTCGATCTGGTCCACGTGATGTTTCGGCCCTGTGATCGTCACTCTCGGCGGATCGCACACAACTTTTACAATCTGATCACCCGCCGCAAAATTTCCCGTCACGCGCGGATGAATCTCCACGTCCCGCGTCAGCCGCGTATCGAACACAAGGTGCAACTGGCTGGGCACGACCTGCACCACCGAAACGTCCGCCGGATGCCGCACCTGCTGCGACGTCAAATCAAACGTTCGCTCCTCCGGCTTGGCGTCCGCCAGGTCAATCTCCGCGTGAATCTCATTCGCCTGCAATTGACGGATCACGCGCTCCGGTCCGCGCACCCGGATCTGCGCCTCCGGAATCGTCTCCGTACTGATCTCGAGGTGGGGTGGAACGTGCTCGAACACAACGGGTGCGCGCACCGCGACCTCCGCCGATTGCTCGTCGGGCGATATCAGCACCCACATTCCCGTCGCCAGCAGCAGCGACAGCACCTTCAATCCAAGGTTGTGCAGCACGTGGCGCTTGAAGAATCCGCTCACGGCCGCGTCTCCGGCTCCGAGCCCGGCTCGGAACTGCGTTGCTGTGCCGTCTCTCGCATCGATAGATCCATGCCCGGTCCCAACTCACCGTTCTGCACAATCGTCGTCGGCAGTGTCACCGGAGCCATGTAGCGCCGCAGTTCGGCGCCCAACCGTTCGCGCAGTTGCTCCACCGTAAGATCGCGCTCGATCGATCCGCCAATCGCCAGGCTGATTGCGCCCGTCTCTTCGGAACAAATCACGGCAATCGCATCCGTCTCTTCCGTAATGCCGATGCCCGCGCGATGCCGCGTACCGAGCTGCGTCGAGAGCAGCGGATTCATTGACAGTGGCAGAAAACATGCCGCCGCCGCGATTCGGTCTTTTTGTATGATGACGGCGCCGTCGTGCAGCGGCGCGCTCGGACGGAAAATCGTTGCCAGCAAATCGTAAGAGAGCCGCGCATCCAGCGGCACGCCGCTCTCAATGTGCGTGCGCAATCCAATCTCGCGCTCAATCACGATCAGCGCGCCGGTCTGGTGCTGCGAAAAAAGATTCGCCGCCAGTACGATGTCATCGTAGGAATCGTTCTCCGCCGAGGAACTCCGCAGAAACGTTAGCCGCCGCCCCAGGTCCGCAAGCACATGCCGGATCTCCGACTGAAACACCACAATGAGCGCGAACACAAGGTAGGGAAGTAGATGGCTCACCACCCAGTTCAGCGTGGTCAGCTCGCCGATCCGCGCCAGGTAGAAAATCACCGAGACCACGACCAGGCCGACGAGCATCGGCGCAGCCCGCGTCCCGCGGATCATTACCAGCACCTGGTAGATGAGCACCGCCACCAGCAGAATATCGAGCGCCACCCACGCGCCTTGCGACCACGACGTGATGAGCGGCGTCACTCGATTCTTCTCCTGAAAGTTCAGCCCTGGTAAATGTCTCCGGAACCCCAATTGTAAGTCAACCGATTTGCAACCCGGGAACCTCGACAAACTTTTACACCACGCGGCCGCGCAGGAGTTGAGGCCCGCTTATTCGGCGTCATCCCGAAGGCCCGCGTTTTCTGGTAGACCGCGGCTTTAGCCGGGGGCTGAGGGATCTCACGGGCTCCGAACCAGCGCAGATCCGAGCCGTCCACGGGATACAAGGGAAGCTCTGAGCCATCGGAAACAATTGGAAAACAGACAAGCCTGGGAGCCGCAGACCTAACCCGCAAACGCCTTCGCGATGGTTGTCATCGGCAGAAACAATTTAAGCCCATCCTCAGGCAACTCGATGAATCCGTACTTTCGATAGAAGCTTGCGGCTTTAGCATCAATTGCCTCTACGAACACGGCCCACGAAGCCACTTCTTTGGCCGCAACCAGGCTTCGTTCCAGCGCGTTCATAAGGGTCAGAGATCCAAGCCCGATACCTCCGCATGTTTCCGAGACCGCCATCCGCCCCAGGAGAGTTACGCCCACTCGACCGTATCGGCCCGCCTTTCTCGCAATCTCCACCGGAAGCTGATCGAGCATGAGCTCCCGGCTAGAGAGAGTGTAGTACGCCAGAACTATCTTCGGATCGTTCTTCGAGACGACAACGAACACGCCGGCCAGCCTTCGTTTCACATCTTGCGAGGCTTGCTCCCGAAGGTATCGATCGAGTGCGGCATTCCCACACGAAAAAGCCGCCCGGTCATGATCCCGAAGCGGCTCGATCGTGTATTTACTTTTGTCGGCGGTCACATCGCGCCTATTTCACTTTCGAATAGGCCTTCGCAGCCTCCCGCAGCGCCTGGTTGGGTTCGGGAGGGTTCGTCAACGCTTCCAGGAATGCCCGCTGACTCCGTTGACTGAGATCCATTCTGCGGGATTCCTCGACTACACGGGCCGCCGCTTGTTGCATGCTTGAAACAGCAAAATCGGTGAGTGTGACCCCTTCGATTTCGGCAGCCCGCTCAAACAACCGCTTCTGCTTCGGGCTAACCCGCGCCTCGATCCGAGCTTGTTTCGGAGCAGTCATAGATACTCCTAAAGTGTACGGCAAAATGCCGTACAGGTAAAGTCCTTCGGACGTTTTGTTCCTCAGCACTACTTTCCGTACTCCGTCACCTTTCCATCCACTGCGGCCGCAACATATTTCTGCGTCGTCAAGTCGCGGAACTGAACCACGCGATGCCCATCCCGCGCCAGCTTTCCCCACCGGCTCGGTTTCTCCGGATTCTGCTCGATTGCCTGATACTCCTTCCCATCGGCGACGAATCTTACCGTGCGAAACCGTTTAGCGCCGGTACGCATCACCCGCGAAACTCGGCCCGACACCTCCACGTCAGTGCCGCTCATCATCTGCTCAGCCACCGAAACCAGTATTGTGTGATCCATGAGAGAAGCCGGCCACTTGTTTTGTGACGTCGTCCAGCGCTGAACTACGGCGACTCTACTTCACGCCCTTCTCGGGATTCCACGAGCCCTGCAACTTGCGCACGATCACGATCTGTCCCACATGGTAGGCGTTGTGCATTGAGATATTTCCGATCATGACCGCCATTGACGCGAGTTGCTGATCGGTGGCCGACTCGACCAGCTTCTCGTAATCGCTCATCACTTCGTCGAGTCCCTTGACGATGTCGTTCCACTGCTTGTCGTCGAAGTTCGTGAAAGTATCGTCATTCTTGCCGCTATATTTCTCCTGCGCCTCACCCTTGAGATCCCGCAACTGGCGCCGGTTCCAGAACAACAGGTGATATGCCAGCTGCCCCGCCGAGTGGTTCCCGTTCGGAGGTTGCCAACTCGCTTGTTGCGCACTGAGCCCCTCCACTGCCGTGTTGATGGGAACAAACCAGTCCGCCTTGTTGTGCGTCGCCTGCACCTCGTGCAGCAGCAAGCTACGCAGCGTAGCCGGGGGCTGCTTGTCTTGCCCAATACACTGAAACGAAAACAGGAGAAGAAGAGCCGCAATCGTATGCTTCATCAGAGTCGCTCCTTGCCGCGCATTCGCATAGTTTCCGAACCTCGCATTTTACCCGCAGAAACCCGACAGGGGTGGGGATTTTGGCTTTCCACCGGTATGAACCCACTCGAAACCACTCGTATTCGAGCTGGTCATTCCACCGATTACCATCTTGATACCTAAAGCCAAAGAGAAAGGGGCGCCGCAGGCCGCCCCAAGACTGAGTACCGAGTACTGAGTACCGAGTACTGACTTATTTCTTTCCCCGAATCATCTCCACCACGCGCTCATAATCATCCACCGTGTGATACTCGATCACAATCTTCCCTTTTCCTTTCCGGTCCCGGATCCTCACTCGCACCCCCAGCATGCGCTCCAAATCGGACTGGGCCGCCTTCACGTTCGGATCCACCCATCGCGCGCCACTCTTCTTTCTCTCCGGCACACCATCCCCAGGAATCGGGTTCAGCCAGCCCTGCATGCGCATCACCATCGCTTCCACTTGCTCGAACCTCATCTGTTCTTTCACCGCACGCTCCGCGGCCTGTTCAATGGTGATTGGATCCTCCAGCTTCAACAATTCCTTCGCCTCGCTGAAGCTGATTCGTCCCGCAATCACATGCTCCATCGTCGGCTGCGTCAGCTTAAGCAGTCGCATGTAGTTCGCCACCGACACTCGCGACATCCCTACGCGGTCGCCGATCTGCTGTTGCGTCAAATGGAATTCCTGGCTCAGTACGCGGAACGCCTCCGCTTGCTCCATGCAATTCAAGTCCTCGCGCTGCAGGTTTTCGACGATCGTCATCTCGGCTGCCTGCTGCTCCGAGACTCGCTTGACGATCGCCGGCACGGTCGTGCGCCCCGCCAGCTTCGACGCGCGGCAACGCCGCTCGCCCAGAATCAGGATGTAATGCCCTTCCTCCTCCGCCGGCCGCACTACCACCGGTTGAACCACGCCGTTTACGCGAATCGAATCCGCCAGCTCCTCGAGCGAGTCTGGATTGAACTCATACCGAGTCTGGTAAGGATTCTTGTCGATCGCATCCAGCTCAACGTTGATCACCAGATTCCCCGGGACGCGCGACTCCGCCTGCGCCTGAATCGTGATGGTCTCGTGGGTGGAATCCTGTGGCACGACGGCATGTGGCGCGGGCGCCCCCGCCCGCGTCTCGCCAGCGACGGATGCTGATGTAGCAGGTGCAGTTGACGCCAAGGCTGATGTGGGGAGAGCCGGCCCCGCCTGTCCAGCCGAGCGCAACTCGGCCTCCGCCGGATCCTCCACCACAGCCCGAATCGTTCCGGCCATCGGTTGCCCCACCGGCCGCGGCGGCGCAGTCACCACCCGAGGTCCCGGCAAAAGCGACTCCAACCCCCTGCCGAGGGCGCGCCGCTTCTCCACCTTATCCTTATCTTTATCCTTCTCCGCCGTCGATGTAGTCGTCATCAGTAGTTGTCCTCGATCTTCCCGTCTTCCCCGGTCTTGTCATCCTGAGGCGCTGTTCTTTGGCGCCGAAGGACCTATGCACTCCGCTCGTCCCATACATCGATAACTGTCAATCTAATACATAGATGTCTATCTATTTAACATATAGACGTCCATCGATGTACTAAGCCGTCTTATCCATCTCGTCCAAAGCCGCCGGAACCTCTTCCACCGCAGGATCTCCTCCGTGTTCCTCCGTGCCCCCTGTGGTGAGTGTTCCCGAAGTCTGAGCGGCGAACCCAGCCTGCCGCTCAATGATCTCCTTCGCCAGACGTATGTAACTCTCCGCGCCCTTTGATCGCGGATCGTACATGAGCGCCGGCATCCCGTGACTGGGAGCCTCTGCCAACCGTATGTTCCGCGGCACAGTCGTCGCGCAGAGCTTCTCTCCAAAATAATTCTTGAGTTCATTCATAACCTGTTGCGCCAGGTTGGTGCGATCGTCAAACATGGTCAGTACCACGCCCTCGATCGCGAGCTGAGGATTCAAGGCCGCGCGAATGCGCTCGATCGTGTCGAGCAACTCGCTGATGCCTTCGAGCGCGAAGTACTCTCCCTGCATTGGAATGAGCACTGCATCAGCCGCAACGAGCGCGTTGAGGGTAAGCAGGTCCAACGCTGGCGGACAGTCGAGCACCACGAATTGAAAGCGATCGCGCAGTGACGCGAGCGCGTCGCGCATACGAAACTCGCGGCGGTCTGCGTCGACCAGTTCAATGTTGGCGCCGATCAAATTCTTGTGCGCAGGGATCAGCCATAGCTGCTCGAGCGCAGTGGTGAGCAACGCCTCCTCCGCGGAGGCCGCGTCCATCAGCAGGTGGTATGAGCTGATGCGCTCCGGATCCTTCACGAAACCTAAGCCGCTCGTGGCATTCGACTGCGGATCGCAGTCGACGAGCAGCGTGTTGACTTCGGCAGCCGCAAACGACGCGGCTAGATTGATGGCAGTCGTAGTCTTACCCACGCCGCCCTTTTGATTGGCAACAGCGATAACGCGTCCCATTAGATTGTCAGGAGAACCAGAGCTACCCGGCAGCATAATCCGCTTCGCATTTCAGCGCAATGACGAAGTGCTGTGCAAAGAGTGAATTCGTGTGCAAAACGCGTCCAGTGTTCCTGCAGGAACATTTTGGGATGCGTCAGACGGCATGCGTTGCAAATGACAGAAGTGTTCCTACAGGAACACCGCAAGGGAAGACTGATCTGCTCTGCGTAACGCGACCGGGAGGTGTGGTCGGACAGGACTGCGCTGGCATGGCTCCTGCTAAACAACTTGCGGGACGAAGACTACCACGATAAATGGCGACGACGGCGGAGTGTTCCTAAAGGAACATTCAATGCTGTTGTACAGAACTGGACCACTTACAAGAGCGACCCGCTTCAGTTTATCGATCCCTCTCATCCTCTTCTCGTTTCTTCCTTGGGGGTGGTCGTCCGAGCAAGAAGAGAAAGAAGTGTTCCTACAGGAACACTTCTTGGAAGAAACACTGGATCTTGAATTAGGCAATTCGTGTACAAATCAGAGAAGTGTTCCTGCAGGAACACTGTGGAAAACTCTGTGAGGGCAGTGGTTTCGAAAGGAGATATTGGTATCATTCGGTTTCTATTTCCCACTGATGGCACTTGATCCCTCATCAGTGGACACTTATTCTGCTGATTTGTCTCCCGGAAGCTACGTTCAAGACCACTTCGTTACTATCTTGATTCTTACGATTGTTGATCCCCTTTCCGTAATTTGGCAGTCACTAGGACTCGGGTGCGTGATTGGGGGATCGAACACGGGGTTGACCATGCCCAGGCTGGCAGGATCGAGGGGGCTTTGGAGAGCTGGGCGGAGCTGATGAGGAGGGCCAAGCGGCCTCCGGGGGCGACCAGGGCGGCGGCGGTGGGGAGGATTGCCTCGAAGCGCTCTACTGCTCGGAGGGTTACGGTGTCGAACGAGCTGGCTGGGAGGGATTCGGCTCTTGCGGTTTGTATATTGACGTTCGTCAATGTAAGGGCGCGGGTGATCTCGCGGAGGAAGGTCGTTTTTTTGTGGTTGGATTCGATTAGAGTGAGTTCGATCTCGGGCGCCCAGAGTTTGATGGGGAGGCCGGGGAATCCGGCGCCGGATCCGACGTCGGCTACGGAGTCGAACGCTTTCACCACTGAGGACGCGGAGGAAGACTTAGGGAACAAATGGCCCGCGGCGAAGAGGCTTTCGCCGAAGTGACGGGTGACGATTTCTTCGGGGTCGCGGATGGCGGTGAGGTTTATGCGGGCGTTCCAGCGTTGCAGTAGATCGATGTACGTCGATATATCTTGCAGTTGAGCTGGCGAAAGGGAAGCAGGTTCCTCACCGGCTTGCGCCGGTTCGGAAGGACAAGAAGAAGCAGGTTCCTCACCGCCGCTTCGCGCCGGTTCGGAATGACAAGCATTAGGAAGTTCGGAATGACAAACGTTGAGAGGTTCGGGATGACAAACGTTGAGAGGTTCGAGATCACGAGCGTTGGGAGGTTCGGAATGATGAGCGTCGGGAGCTGTGGCGAGGAACGGTTCCAACAGCTCGGCGATTCGGGCTTGGTCCATCGATTTTCGATTGTAGATTAGGGGGACTTCGGGGGCAGGTCAAAAACCTTTCACCACGGAGGTCACGGGGGGACACGGAGGAACACGAGGTTGCTCTTCCGGCGGGTTGCATGGAACGCGGGAGGTGTGCTAAGTAACTGATTCTGCCCGATTTGGGAATGGGTTACCAATTAATTGGTTGGTGACTAAAGGTTACAGAGCCTGCTGCTTGGATCGTGCATCTAACTGACCTATGACCGACACACGGGTGGGGATTTTTGGCGAAAAATACCGGGTGCTGGCGGTGGAGAGTCAGAGCCTAACGATTCGCGGCGTACGCAGTGGGGCCGTGCTGACGATTATTAATCCGGATCCGGAAACACCTTTAACACCTGCTGAGTATCCGCCGGGGAGACTGATTGCCCTGAGCGATCCGTCGACCGCTCCGGCGAACTAGGCGGGTAATTCCTCTTAATCCCTTCCAAGACGTCGAAGACGGACTTCCCCACTTTCTCGCGCAAAGGGCGCGCGAGAAATGGGGCACCCGCAGCATCTTCCTTCGCAGTTTTTCAGAATTGAAGTCAAAACCCCTACCGCAGTTCTACCGGACGTGCGTCCTGGAAAAATGGGAGTTGCAAGTTCTTGCAGAGCCGAAAAATTTTTGGACGGGGCTCGCTTTCGGGGTATCATGCTGCGGATTTGCAAAGAGCCCGCCGTTCCCCCTCGGGCTGTCGCTGTCTCTTCTACTTAACGCGAACTTCGTAGCCGGCGAGTTGTGCGCTCGTACGGCAGCGAACAACCACACATACAAGTGAAGGAGAAGAAAATGAAGTTGACAAGATTACTGTTTGCCGTCGCCTGCGTGATGGGAATCGTTGCCGGCGGCTATGCCCAAAACGCGCAATCGACGAAGCCGGAATTTGGCTACATGGACCGGAAGACGGGAATGTTTCACAGTCTCAGTCGTCCGCTGCCGGATGCGGAAGCCCCGGCAATTACACCGACCACTGGGAAGTTTGTGTTCAATGTCACGATCACGGTGTCGTCGGCTCTTCCGGCGAGCGCGGTGATCACCTGCGTGGTATCTGGCGGAGTGGCCGATCTCACGTCAGGAGAGTTCTCGAACGTAGCGGGTATCGCGGCAAAGCGGAGCGGCAATACCGCAACCTGCACAGTCTCGATCCCGTATTCGTGGGATCTAGCAACGCCGGCCAAGGATGTGGTGCAGATGGACCTTCAGGTAGACGCGTCGGTCGGGACGTTGGGGACATCCTCGTTCTATGAAGAGTCATTCATCGCACCGGCCATTACTGCTAAAGTGCCGGCGAACGGGACGACGACGACGGAGAATATCGCGACTACGATCTAAGGGTGGCACGCGATTTAGTTTTCGAGGTGGGACGAGCTTTGCGCGTCCCGCCTTTTTATTTTCTTTCACCGCAGGGCATGCTCTCGGCACGCTGGCGACGCGGGCGCCTCCACCGACTGGGTGCAGCGGGAGAATGCTTTGAGGCATTTCTGGTGATGCTGGCGGTGGAGGGGTCCTTCGCTCTGCTCAAGATGACTGCGGAGCGGAGGGGCGCGCGGCTTGACAATCGACGGATTATTCTGTATATTCAGTCTGTACTGAAATAAATATTATGGCGGAACTTACTGGGGTACAGAAGCAGTACATCCTTCACTGGGGGGAGATGGGGACGCGGTGGGGGATCAATCGGACCGTAGCGCAGATTCACGCGCTGCTTTATTTGTCGCCGACGGCGCTGCCGGCCGAGGAAATTGCGGAGACGTTGAGCGTGGCGCGATCGAACGTGAGTACGTCGATTCGCGAGCTGGAGACGTGGGGGATCGTGCGGGCGGTTCACGTGCTGGGCGACCGGCGCGAGCATTATGAATCGATGAAAGATGTGTGGGAGATGTTCCGGCTGGTGATCGAGCAGAGGAAGCGGCGAGAGATCGATCCGACGCGGGAGATGCTGCGGCGGTGCCTGGCGGATTTGAATCCGCACGAGCCGGGGGCGGACTACACGCGTGAACGGCTGGAGGCGATGGCGGGATTCTTCGAGGCGGTGACGGAATTGCACGATCAGATGAAGCGGCTGCCGACAGGGACGGTGCGGAAGTTGTTGCGGATGGGAACGAAGATGAGGAAGAAGGCGGGGTGAGAACCCTTTTTTTGCGCGGTATGTTCTGTTCATACAGAACGATCTGATCTTACGGGGCGGAGGACTGTGATGAGTGCGACCATCGTCATCACCGGGGCGTTCAGCTACACGGGGAAATACGCGACACGAATTCTGCTGAGGCGCGGGTACAACGTTCGGACGCTGACGAATCATGATCCGACGCGGAGTCGAGAGCGGGAGAATCCGTTTGGCGAACGTGTTCGGGTCCTTCCTTACAACTTCGACCGGCCCGACGAACTGCGGCGCAGCATGGAGCGCGCGACGACCCTCATCAATACGTATTGGGTGAGGTTTCCGCGCGGGGCGTCGAACTACGAGAGCGCAGTTCGGAACACGCGCACACTCATTACAGCGGCCAAGAACGCGGGGATCGAACGGATTGTGCAAGTGAGCATTGCGAATCTGTCGGCACAATCTCCGCTGGGCTACTACAGGGGGAAAGCGCAGGTGGAGCAGGCGGTGATCGAGTCGGGGCTGCAGTGCACGATTCTGAGGCCGACAGTTATCTTCGGCGCGGAAGATATTCTCATCAACAATATTGCGTGGTTCGTGCGGCGTTTTCCGGCCTTTGGGATTCCGGGGGACGGGCGTTATGGGATTCGTCCGATCTACGTGGGGGACATGGCGCAGTTGATGGTGGACGCGGTCGAGGGGCCAGACAGTTCCGTGATCAATGCAGTTGGACCGGAGACATTCAGTTTCGAGGAACTGGTGCGACTGATTGCGGAGCGCGTGGAGCGGAGGATTCGGCTCGTCCATCTGCCGACGACTCTGGCTTACGTCTCGACGCTGGTGACCGGGTGGCTTGTCAAAGACGTTGTTCTGACGTGGGAGGAATATCTCGGGCTTATGAGCAATTTGCTGGTGACTGAGGGGCCGGCGGCCGGGGAGACGCGAATCAGCGAGTGGCTGCTGGAAAACAGCGAGCGGGTGGGCAAGAGATATGCGTCGGAGGTGGCACGGCATTTCGCGGAGGTTCCGCGTTAATGGAGAAGAAGCCTAAGCTCACCACAGGGGACACGGGTTCACGGGGGCTTTATGAACAGCATCGTGATGAAGGAGATGATTTGGGGGGCGGGGGCGGTGCATGTGGGAATCATTGCCGCGAATAGCGTGTTGCCGGGGCGGTTACGGGTGCGGGAGGGGATGGCGAGCGTGCCGGGATTTCTGCGGCAGATTTTCTATGTGCATTGGATTTATATCCTCATTGTGGTGGGACTGTTCGCGGCGTTGTGCTTTGGGTTCGCGCCGGAGTTGGCTGGGGCAAGCGCGCTGGGACGATTTCTGAGCGCGTTCATGGCTGGATTCTGGCTGCTGCGGATTGTGTTGCAGGTCTTTTATTACGATCGCGCGATGCGGCGCGCAAATTGGGGGCTCGACATGATCTATATGGGATCGCTGATCGTGCTGGTGGTGGCGTTTGGAGTTGCGGCGTTGGGGCCGGTTGGGTGAGGTGATTATGCGAATGACAGTGGAGCGGGAAAAAGAGAAGCAGGTTCCTCCCTTCGGTCGGAATGACAAAGAAAATGTCGGTCGGAATGACAAGGAGGGCTTTGGCCGGAATGACAAAGGGGCTTTTGGCCGGAATGACAAAGGGGCTTTTGGTCGGAATGACAAGGCAACGTGTGGTCTGAATGACAAGGAAACTTTTCACTCGAACGACAGGTCCCAGCTATGGACCCGAATCTGCGCCAGTGCGGGGGCGGCGGTTTGGGCTGGGGTCGCGGTGCTTGCTCGCGTTGGGATTGCGCGGGTGGGAGCGATTGAGTTGCTGTTTCTGTTTGCGCCGTTGGTGATTGTTCCGCTCGGGATGGAATTAGGGCGTGGGATGGGCGCTTCCGGACGGCTCGACGCGCTTGGTCGGCGGTTGCAGCCGTTCGGAGCTGGGCTTGCGGTTGTGGCGATGCTTCTGCCGCCCGGGCGGACCGCGGGTGTTCTTGCATTCGGATGGTGCGTCGTTTGTTTCGTTGTGGCTGGGGCTGGGGTGCTTCACTTGATTTCTGCTGCGTGGGGAGACGCGGGCGGGGGCGCCCGCGCCACATTGGTTTCATTGGCGATTGATTTTGCGCGGATCGATTTGGCGGTGGGCGGAGCTTGGCTGGTGGCTTCGCGGCTGGGGATGAGGCCGATGGGGATTCAGGAGCCGATCGGGCTGCTGACAGCGGTGCATTTTCATTTTGCGGGATTTGCCACGGCGATGATCGCGGCGGCGACCCTTCGCTTCGCGCGTGAGCGCGGACCGGGTCGCGGACTGAATCTTCTCGTCCCCTTCGTCGTGGGGATGCCGTTTGTGGTGGCGGCGGGGTTCGTGATTTCTCCGGTGCTGAAGATGGTCGCGGCGGGAGTTTTTTCTATCAGCGTGGCGGGGCTGGCTGTTTTCTTGCGGGCTTGCGGAAGACGCGCCGACGATCGAACGGCGGGCGTTTTGCTGCAGACGTCGGCGGTCGCGGTTTTCGTGGCGATGATCCTTGCGGGGATTTATGTCGTCGCGGATTTTTTGGGGAGCGGTGCGTTGACGATTCCGCAGATGGCGCGGACACATGGGATCCTCAACTCCGTGGGATTCTGTCTGCCGGGGCTGCTGGGATGGTTGGTGGCAGGGGAGTGAGCAGTGATCAGTGAGCAGTGGTTAGTGGTTAGCGGACCCGGCTTGCCGAGGTTCCTCAAGTGTCTCACTAAGCCAAGGGTTGAATAGCGTGCGTGACACGTGTGCGTTCTCTACCGAGTCTGCGTCATAGCCTTTCTTTCGCCCCTTCGGGCCTCGCACATTTTCTAACATCCGCCCACGTCTTGCGACGTGGGCTGCATTCTATCGGCGCTCCGCGGCTCAGAGCTTGTCTTCCCTTCCACGTTTCAGAAACACTCTTAGCAATACCGACTCCGCCGGGACTCAGGCATTGCTCCCACTTCACCCGGCACTGCCTTTCCGCTCTTTCACGCTCCTCCGCTTTGCGGCTCGATATTCGTAGATCAATACGGAATCAGAACAAGAAATAGTTTTTAGAGGGGGGCTTCGGAGGAACCTGTACACTACTGAGAATCAAATGACTCGAACCAGAACGAAGTAGCCGGAACGGATTCCGGCAGGTTCCATGAATCAGGGGATATCTCAGTTCGACGAGCCATCGGGGGCGGCTCAGGCTTCGGGGGAAAGTTCTGCCGGAGCGGAGGACGTGGGGATGGATCCCCGGCCGCTTGTTCCCTCTACATTATTAGCACCAGTGCAATCCCCCTCCCATCTTCTTCCCGAGAGCGGCATCAGCCAGGAGCTTCGCCGGGTGAACCGCGCATTGGCGGCGCTGCGGGCGTGCAACCAGGCGCAGGCGCGTGCGGCCAATGAACAGGAGTTGCTGGACCAGATTTGCGACATCATCGTGCGCATTGGCGGCTACCGGATGGCGGGCATCGCGTACGCGCAGGCGGACGAAGAGAAGACGGTGCGCCCGAGGGCGCATGCGGGGTACGACAGCGGGTACCTGGACAAAATTGAAATCAAGTGGTCAGACACGCCGGCGGGGCGTGGACCGTCGGGCACGACGATCCGCGAGAACCGGATTTGCGTGGTCGCGGATACGCAGAGCGATCCGATGTTCGCGCCCTGGCGAGAGGCCGCGCTGGCGCGTGGATATGCGGCTTTGATCACACTGCCCCTGCGCGAGGACGGGAAGCCGTTTGGCGTGTTGGCGATTTACTCGGAGCAGACGGGATCGTTCGAAAGTTCTGAAGTGGAGTTGTTGGCCGAGATTGGCGACAACGTTTCGTACGGGGTCGCCGCGATTCATGCGCAGGCGGAGAGCAAGCGTGCGACGGCCGCGTTGCAAGAGGCGGAGGCGAAGTATCGCCAACTGGTGGAGATGGTTCCTGCGATCTCGTATGTGGCCGAGGCGGGGGCGCTCGGTCCATTTCTCTACGTCAGTCCACAGGCGAAAACGATTCTCGGTTACCGTCCGGAGGATTGCATGACGGATCCGCGATTCTGGTGGGATCACCTGAATCCGGAGGATTATCCGATTGCGATGCTGGAGAACACGTGGGAGGAGGGGCGTCCGTTCCAGGTCGAGTACCGGATGCGACGGCAGGATGGGCGCGAGGTGTGGCTGCGGGATGAAGCGGTGATTGTGCGCGATCCGGTGACGGGAAACCGGCTCACGCGCGGGCTGATGATCGACATCACCGAGCAGAAGAAAGCTGACGAAGCGTTGCGCGAGAGTGAAGAACGCTATCGGATGTTCGTGGCGCAGAGCGCGGAAGGAATCTTTCGCATGGAGTACTGCCCACCGGTTCCCTGCGACCTGCCAATCGATGAGCAGCTGACGCTGGGCCGAAAGAATGGGTACCTCGCAGAGTGCAACGACGCCATGGCGAGGATGTACGGTCGCGCATCGGCCAAGGAAATGGTCGGAAAACCGCTGTCGGATTTTCTCGTGCTCAACGATCCGTTGACGAAGACGTTTATGGAGAATTTCATCCAATCGGGATATCGGATTATCGACCAGGAATCGCGCGAGATGGACGCGCACGGGCAGACCAAACTTTTTCGCAACACGATGATCGGGATGGTGGTGAATGGGCAGTGGGTGCGGACGTGGGGCATTACTCGCGACGTGACCGAGCGAATGCACATGGAAGAACAGCTACGGAATGCACAGCAGTTGGAGGCGATTGGGCGGCTGGCGGGAGGCGTGGCCCATGACTTCAACAACATTCTGAGCATCATCATGGGACACGGCGAGTTGCTGCGGGCCGGCGCGGACGAGCAGGCGCGTGAGGGGCTGGAGCAGATTCGGCGCGCGGCGGACCGGGCGGCATCGCTCACGCAACAACTGCTGGCGTTCAGCCGCAAGCAGGTGCTGCAACCGAAGGTGCTGGACTTGAATGAGGCCGCCGCCGAGGTGCAGAAGATGCTGGCACGCGTGATTGGCGAAGATATCGAGTTGATTGCGGTGCTGCACCCGTCGCTGGATCCAGTGAAAGCGGATCCGGGACAAGTGGAGCAAGTATTGATGAACCTGGCCGTCAATGCGCGCGATGCCATGCCGCACGGCGGGAAACTTGTCATGGAAACGGCGAATGTAGACGTCGACGCAGAGCGTGGACGCGAACTGGATCTGGTTCCGGGACGATATGTGATGCTGATTGTGACCGACACCGGACACGGCATGGATAGCGAAACGCTGGCGCACATTTTTGAGCCGTTTTTTACGACGAAGCCGCGGGGAAAGGGGACGGGGCTTGGGCTGGCGACGGTGTACGGGATTGTGAAGCAGAGCGGCGGCAGCATCCAGGTGAAGACTGAAAAAGGGCGAGGGACAGATTTCCGCATTTATTTGCCGGCGGCGGAGGATCGTCCGCGGAAGGCGTCGCCCCCAGTTGCCGCGGTGAAGGTAGCTGGAGGAAAAGAAACGATTCTAATTGTGGAAGATGAGCCGGACCTGCGCGAGCTGACGCGCGTTTTTCTGGAGGGATACGGCTACAAGGTGCTGCAGGCGGCCAGCGCGGAGCAGGCGATTCAAGTGGCGGATGGTTTCAGCGAGCGCATCGATTTGTTATTGACGGATGTCATTATGCCGGGGCTGAGCGGGCGCCAGTTGGCGGAGGCCATTCTGCGCAGCCGTCCGCAGACCAAGATCGTGTATATGACCGGGTACACCGACGATATGGTGGTGCAGCATAAAGTGCTCGAACCAGGAGTGAATTTGCTGCAGAAACCGTTCGGTCGAGTGGAACTCGCGTTGAAGGTGCGATCGACGTTGGATGGGAAGTAGGAGAGTTAAGATTGCAGATTGTAGATTTCAGATTGCCGATTGAAGTCCGTCGGACTTACTTCCAGTAGAAAGAGACATAGGGACATGACGCAGGTGCGGGCGAGTGATGGGGCGCGGAACGAAGCGGGCGTGGCAGCGGGAAAAATCTGGGTGACGCTGCGCGGGCTGCCGCTGACGATTCGGCTTGATTGGCCATTTCATCAGTCAACGTCGGGCGCGGATTTTTCGGTGCTGCACGGAGACATCCGCCTGGAAGGCTCGGATGGGCTGCATGCGCCGGTGGCGGTGAACCTTTCGCAAACCGTCCGCGAAGTAATGCCGTCGCTCGAACCGAAGGACGCGGAGGCGCCGGTGATCAACGCGCTGCGCAAAGAAGTGGATCGCCGGCAGATTGAGTTTTTGAAGTCGGGGAAATTGTTGCCGGTGGCATTCTCGAGCCGTCATTACGACTTCAAGCGGGGGCAGTGGGTGTTTGGGAAGGCCACCGACGAAGTGATGGCGGAGTTTGTGGAGAGGAAGGCTTATTGGGAGACGAAGTTGGGGACGCCCCAGGCGTCGGGCTCACACGTACGAGTTTGGATAGGGGATCCGACGGAGGCACAGTATCTGCAGGCGACGACTGAACACATGATGCAGATTGCGGCGCGAGTGGCGGCGGATGGGCTGCTCCGGATCGACGGCGAATATGCCGAGGCCACGCAGGGGTTAATGAACCAACCGGAGCGATTCGAGCGTGCGCGGCAAGTAGCGGTGGAGGAGTTGGAGAAGAAGCACGCGTTTGAACGGGGGTAGGACTTATTGCGCAGGGATGTATATCGTATGCGGAGCCAACACTGATACTTCCTTCTTTAAACATTTCATTTCGAGTCTAAGAGGATGGTCGGCTAGAGGAGTATCCGCGAGGGTCATCAAGAAAAGGCTAGATATCTGGGCTGAAATCTCGGTTATAGCCGTGTCCGTATCTTTTGGCTTTCTTGCAAAGAACACTTTCCCGCCGGACTCTTGCGCGAGGTGCTTCATGGCAAGCGCAGCGCGGCGCCCTTCAAAATCCCCGATTGCATAAAATCGCACCCCCGTTCCAGCGAGCAGGACAGCTGTCTTATCCAGCGTCAGGTGACTCGAATTGTCCTCCCCATCTGAGAACAAGAAGATAAACCGCTGAGGCGAATCGAGCGAACTCTCGGCCAGTCGGTTTGCGCAGCTTATGATGGCGTCATAAACTGCCGTCCCACCGACAGGATTTTCTTTCGAAATACTTGCGATGAACGTCCGCGGATCGACACCTTCAGCGTCCAAAAACACCCGATCATTGAAGGTGACTACCATGCCGTAGTCGCGCCCTGGTTGGGGGACTCTAGACAGGAGTGCGATCGCCTCATCTTGCTGTTCTTTGAAGTGCGCTCCTTGAGAGCCGCTTGTATCGAAGAGAAGACAATAATGCAACGCGGGACTGAGGCGATGGACATCGTGGACGCTGATTTCTTTTCCGTCAATCTTGACGTGCAAGTCTGCTGAGGAGACTTCCGCAGGAGTGCCATCCTTGTTCTGAACAGAGATGAGAATCGTTTTAGAGGCGACTGTTGACTGTCCGGAGGCGGTCACCGGCGGCGACTGTTGTGCAACCGCGAGGAGCCAGGCATTTAGGATCACCACGCCAACTGACCGAGAGAATCTCAATGGACCGACGAGCCGTGGATAAGGCGAGGTCACGCCCATGCGCGTGAAGCTTAACACAATTGGCGGTTGGTAAGGGCCGCTCTTCCACTCTAGAACTATCTCACCCTCACGATTCCGACTGATTGCGGGAGAATAATCCCCAGCAGAATCTGGGTGCGATCGCGTAGTTGATCTGCACTAAGACGATGGCGGCGATGCTGTAGTACGTTCCGAGGAAGCAGAGTGCGGCGCCGCAGGCGTAGAGCGATTGGGCGATGACGATGCGGCGCACGACTGCGGGATGAATTTCTTCGGGCACGTCATCGGCTAGAAGGTTGGCACGGGTGGCGTAGCTCCAACTCCAGTAAAGAATTACGCCGAGAAGGAAAATGTTGAACCAGTAGACCAGCAGTGCGATACGGTAGCGGACGAACTCGGCGAGCAGCGAAGTGGTGAACGGCGTCAGCGTGATGGCGCAGAGGAAGGCGATGTGAATCCAGGCGAGATTACGGTCGGCGCGGGCGAAATGATTGAGCTGCGTTTGCTGGCCAACCCAGAAGATGCCGACGGTCATCACGCTCATTAGAAAGATGACGATGCGCGGCGAGAGCACCATGAGTGCATGCCACAGATCACGCTCGGAGTGGACGGCTTCGGCGGCGGGGACGCGGAGATCGAGCACGAGCAGCGTCATCGACACGGCGAAAATGCCGTCGCTGAGGGCGGCGAGGCGTTCGACACTTTGCCCGGCAACACGGTTGTAGAGCGAGTGCATCGAAAGGAGTTTAGCGGGTCGACGCGGAGCGAGCAAAATTTCGCGTGCGTCCCCGGAGTGTGGAAAACAGCGTCAAAGAGAAGAGAAGGGTCCGCGGAGGATGCGGCAGGGTGGGCGGCTTGGGGATCGTAAGGGGCGCGCGGGGCAATTTGTGTCGACTGGCGGTATTGTTGGGCTGCATCGCGATGGCGTGGGGCGGCGCGCGGGCGCAGGATCAGTCGAGTCAACAGACTCCTGCACAGCAAGGCAATCCTCAGACTCAACAACCAAAGGATGAGAAGAAGGACGAAGGAACGAATCCCGCGCAGGCCGCGGCGGAGGTGACGAAGAAGGTCGGAGAGGTGGCGCTCGACAAAGCGCGCGATTGGGAGCGGGGCTTCCTTACCGGCGTGTATGTACAAAAAGGACGGACCATGGTGCCGCTGACGTTGAAGCAGCGGCGCGACATCTACCTGCAACAGACGCTCACAAGTCCGGGAGCGTATCTCAAGAGAATGTTTGCGGCCGGGATCGATCAGGCGCGCGGAGCGCCATCCGAGTGGGGCGGAGGACTGGGAGGATATTCGAAGCGGTTTGCGTCGCGCGAAGGTCAATTCATTTCGGCCAACAGCCTGGCGGCGTTGGGAAATGCGAAGCTGAAATATGAACCGCGCTACGATCGCTGCACGTGCAGCGGATTCTGGCCGCGGACGCGGCATGCCATCATGCGTAATTTTCTGACTTATAACCAGAGCGAGCGCGAACTGCGTCCGCAATGGGCGCTCTATGGCGGAGCGTTTGGCGGAGGATTGATTTCAACGGCGTGGAAACCGCATCCGCGGAACGCGTTCGCCGAGGGCGGGCGGGCGATGCTGGGTCAGGCGGGGTACGGGGCGCTGCTGAATTTCTTTATTGAATTCTCGGGGGAGATTAATCGGAAGTTGGGGTCGAAGAGGTGACTTGTTCGCGCGGAGTCGCTTTCATCGCGAAGGTCGCGAAGAACATCGCGCAAAGTTCGCAAAGAAAAGCCGGATTCGGCTGGTGTTAAAGAGGGCTAGCGAGCCGGTATTCGGACAAATATAGGGATCCTTCTCTTTCCTCAGGGTGACACGGCTGAGCAGAATGACCGGGCTAAGTTATGTATGAGCACCATCGGGCGATGTTGGGCGGCGGACCAATTGGTCGACCACCGCGCCTAGGGTTAGAAGAGACATCACAGAAATAATTGCGAGGGAGATGACGCAGTAGATGCACCACACGCCCAGGATGTGCGCCTCGATGTTGGCGAGGTAGAGCGAGAAGGAGAGGCCGCCGAATGTGGGGACGAGGAGCAGACGATAGGAGCGCTGGAATGCGAGTGCGGCCATGAAAAGGTATCCGACGATGCCGAGCGTGGCAACGGGGACTGGGCCGAGCATTGCGTAGGGACTGTGATTGACGACGCCGCAATCCCAGTGTTCGTTGATGCTGCAGGGAGAGTCGCCGTATTCGCGATAGTGCTCGCGCAGGGCGAGGGAAGAAACGATCACGCCTAGGACGGCCAAGGTTAGCAGCACGTATTTCATGAGTTCCTCTTAACAGTTCTGAGTACCCGTGTCCCGCAAAGGAGGCGAGACATGGGGCATCCCATTGTTTTTTCTTAGCTTCAGTAGCTACCTACCTATGTCTCGGGAAAGTACCGAGACGTGAGGCATTCCACGTCCCACCGTTCTACTGCGCTAAGGCGTCGGCGCTGCGGCGGGCGACGCGTCTCTTATTAAATCAGAAGGCTGCCAGTCGCTGCCGTGATACCACTTCACGATCTTGCCGTCGGGGCCGATGACGGCGGTGCTGAGGTTGTGGGTGATCATTCCTCCTTCGGGCTTCACGGTGAGCGCGAAGAAGTCGGCAATCTTCGGCAAGTCGGCGGCGCGGGGCACGGCAAATTCCCAGCGGTTGAAAAGCGCGGAGTCGCGCGTATGAGCCACGGAGAATCCGTAGTCGTGGAGAACTTTGGGCGTGTCGTGCTCGGGATCGAAGCTGAGGCTCAGGAGATGTGTCTTGGCGAGCGCGGGATTGGTGGCGAGTTGCTTATCGATCTCGGCGAAGTTGCTGCTCATGCGCGGGCAGAAATCAGGGAACGGACAACGCGTATAGATAAAAGTGACGAGCAGAGTCTTGCCGCGATATTGCTTGAGGGAGACCCGCTTGCCGCTTTGATTGGTGAAGGCGAAGTCGGGAACATCTTCGCCGGGAATGGGCATGTGCAGCGCGTTGGCGGCGGCTGCGGGCGGAACGGGACTGCGGCCAGTGACTTTGACGTTCTCGATCCAGTAGTCGGGGGAGCCGTTGTTATCGTCGGCGGGAACGTTGATGAGATCGGCGGAGATGGTATCGCCGGGCTCGAGTTGAGCCAGCATGGCGGCGGGCTTGACCTTGTACGACATGGCCATCGCGTCCATGAAACCGGGGACGGCGTCGCCATTGATCAGTGTGGATTGCTCCTGGGTATCGACGGAGACGACGTGGCCGGTGAAGGCGTAGCGCTTGGCAGCGGGGGATCGATGACAGGACGCGAGTAGAGCTAGTGTCAGCAGGATAATGGGAAGACTTGAAAATTTGGTGTTCACCTTATCTTCACTTTAACTCTTCGGGAGAGTGCGTGGCTAACTGAGCGGAAATCCTTCACCACGGAGGACACAGGGGTTCACGGGGGAGTGCGGCTGCGTTGCGCGCGGGACAGCCGATGGCGGCTGTCTCCACACGGTCATTCCTCACACGTTCATTTCTATATATTCCTGTTTCCACATGCTCATTGTTTGCGCGGTTTTTTTGTGACATGCTACGCGGTCTGACGAGAGTTGGAATTTCGCGGTTCCGATTTCACACGATGAGGGGATTCGATGGCATGCAATCCGGAGGTACTGAAGCACGTTCCACTGTTTGCGTTGCTTGATGAAGAAGAGACGGCGGTGCTGGCCGGGCAGGTGCGGCTGAAGACGTTTGCGCCGCGGCAGCGGATTTACAAGATCGGTGACTCCAACGGGCAAGCGTACGTTGTGGTATCGGGACGCGTGCGCGTTTCGACCGTCGATCAGGAGCAGCAGGAGGTGGTGGTCGACGAGCCGTCGCACGGAGAGTTCTTTGGATTCGCTTCGATGCTGGAGCAGACTCCTCACCAGACGGAGGCAGTGGCGATCGACGAGGCGGTGTGCCTGGAGGTCAATCAAAAAGACATTGCGGTGCTGCTGCAGCGCAAGCCGCTGGCCGGGATGGATATGCTTCGTGTGTTGGGCCGGCAATTTCACGCTTCGCAGCAACTGGTGAGGCTGCGGGCAAATCGCCATCCAAACGAAGTGATCGAGAAGGACGCCACGTTTGGCGAACGCATCGCCGACACGGTTGCGGGGTTCGGGGGGTCGTGGACGTTCATCATTACGTTCAGCGTGGCGCTGGCGATTTATATGACGATCGATTCCGTGCTGGGGCGGAAGGCGTGGGATCCGTATCCATATATATTGCTGAACCTATTTTTGTCGATGCTGGCGGCGGTGCAGGCTCCGGTGATCATGATGAGCCAGAACCGGCAGGATACGAAAGACCGTCTGCGCGGCGAACTCGACTACGACGTGAATCGCAGGGCTGAGGCTGAGATTCAGGGGTTGGCGCGCAAGCTGAATGTTCTGGGAGAGAAGATTGGCGACGTGGAAGACATGCTGCGGGAGAAACTGGCGCGGGAATGAGGCCGCGAAAGTTACGAGATTGATGAAGTTGCCGTCGCGGCGATGCACATCCATTTGCCGTTCTTGAGGGTCCAGGTATCGATAAAACGAGCGCGGAGCGCAAAGGGTTTGCCGCTCTTCACTCCTTTTTCGTAATAGATGCCCACGACAATCGCGATGTCGCTGAAGACGTGTACGCTTGTCGCGGTCGGAGCGATCTCGAGGATGTTCACGTCACCCGCGTGTAGCCTTGCCAGATAGTCGGCCTTGGTCAACTGCACTCCGTCGGGTTCCACCCAGACCAGAGCGTTGTCGAGCATTGCGTCCAGCGTGCGATTGTCTTTGCGTTGCTGCGCGCTGAAGCGCGCAAGTTCCAACTCTCGAATCTCGGCCGGATCGCTGGAGGGGGTTTCCTGGGCGGAGACCAATGTGGCAGTTGCGCAGAAGATGGCCAGTGCCAAGGCGATCGTTTTCACAGGGCGGTTCAGAAAGAAAAGGATGGGGGCATTGCGTTCGTTCATCGTTTCTTCTTTCATTTCTTTCATCTTTCATTCTGCATAGGCGTCGTCATGCTGGCGACACACACCAAACGGCCGTCCTTGTAGAGCCACGTGTCCACGAAACGTCCGTGGCGCAAGTATGGTTTGCCGTTTTCCATTCCCTTCAGGCGCAAGACGCCGACGACGATCACGGCGTTTCCCTGCGCACGTGCGGTCGATGACTCGACTACGATCTCTACGGCACTGACCGAGGCAGTGTCGGCCAGCACCTGTTCTTTGGTCATCAATCTGCCGTCTATGTGGACGTAAATCAGAGATTTGTCGAAGAGAGATTCCAGGGCCTTGAGATCGCGAAATTGCGCTGCCTCTGCCCAGAGCCGCTCCAGCGCGCGCACTTTCGATTCGGCGTCGACGGAAGTTTGCGCGGGAGCGTACAAGGTTGCGAGCCACAGCAACGCGGCGAGCCATTTCCATCTCTTCATGAGCGGGCCTTTCCTCTGATCTATCGGCGGGGAGGGGCTTTACTTGAGGAGTGAATCCAGTGTCGGCAGTGGTTAGGGTCTGCGCGGGGGAGGCCGCGCTTCGCGCTGGCCGGACGCACCCTTCGCCTTCGCTCACGGCAAGCTGCGTCCGTCGCCACACGAGTTTCCCCGAACAACTAGTAGTGGAAGCGGTAGCGGAGTTCTACGAAGATTTCTCTGGGGTTGTTCCAATGGAAGCCGCCGAAGGTTACGCTGTTGTCGAGTTCGACGCGGCGGTTGGCCACGTTGAGAGCTGTTACCGAGGCGGAGAATCGTTCGGCGAAATCTTTGCTGAGCGTCACATCAAAAGTAGTGTGCTGCGGCAGATAGTCGCCGGGATACGGCTGGCCGGCGAAGGCGTTGGCGAAGCCCGAACCGTAATAAACGTTGGTGGAGGCGTAGGCGTGCCACGGCAAGGTGATGTCGCCGCCGACGTTCAGCGTGTTGCGCTGATCGTGGTCGAGCGCGCAGAAGCTGCCGGGAGGCGCGGGATCGCAGACGTTGGTGGTGAAATCGGTGAGGCCGCCGGTAATGGCTCCGGCGCCTTCGGCGATCTGGTTCGAGTACGCGAGGTGAAGCTGGGCGCGATGGGCGATGCGCGGCGAACGGAGGGTGGCTTCCCATCCGCGAACGAGCGCTTTCTGGATGGTCAGTGGAAAGAAAAGATTTGATTCGCCGATCACGTCGTGATCGAAGAAGTTGTTGGCGCGAGTGCGGAAAGTGTCAGCATCGAGAATCCAGCCGTGGAAGGGGATGGTCACGCCAAACTGGCTTTCTTCGTCGCGCTCGCCGGGGAGGGGGATGAATCCACAGCCCGCGCTTTCGCACAACGACTCAAGTGAGCCGGTGATCGTAACGAGAGGAGGGGCCTGGTAGTAGTGGCCGTAGAACGCGCGGAAGGTCCAATTCAGGCGCGGGACATTGAGGGCGACGCCGAACCGCGGGCTGACCGAATTTTCCGTGAGGCCTCCGGAGAAGTGCGTGGGGCGCAGGCCGGCCGACAGTGTGAGCCAGGAGACGGGCTTGAACTTGTCGTCGATAAAAAAGGCGGCGAGTCCGCCTGTAGGCGATTGTTGATCGGCGAAGGGCGACGGCAGACTCGACGGATCACATACGGGCGGCGAGTTGTAGGGATCGCCGTTGGTGGCGCAGTTGGAGATGATGCCCACGGTCTGATTGTCATTCTGATGGAACCCGTAAAATCCGACCTGCAGGTTGTTGTGGCGGAGATCGGCGCTAAAGCTGACCTGACCGCCGGCGTAACTTGAGGAGTGCTGGTCGGTGGTGGCGGTCGGGTAATCGGTCGGAGAGCTTTCGTAGTTTGCGCTGTTGTAGTGGTAGAAGGGCGAGACGGTCAGCAGCAGTTTTGAATTGAACGTGTGCACCCACGAAAAATTGAGAATCGCATCGGACTCGCGATCGGCATCGCGGGTTCCGCTGCTGTCAAACTGCGAACTCTCGAGATCGTTGAAGTTCGGGTCGTAGGGAATCTGGTAATAGTCCTTGCGCAACGACGTTACAAAGCGCAATTGGTTCGAGGGATCGACGTTGAAGATGAGAGAGCCGAATCCGCCGTATCCGTTGGCGGCGTCGCGCACGACTTGCGGGACGGGCGTCTGAATGCCGAGGTCGCTGCGGTTGCCGTTCACGCTGCCGTAGTAGGCGAAGCGCTCTGTGTGGCTTCCGAAGCTGAGCTGGTCATTCGTCTGGTAGAAATTACCGGCGCTCAGAACGAGTTCCGCTTCGTTGTTGCGCTCGAAACCGGTGCGGGGCACAACGTTGAAGACGCCGTAAGTACGATCGCCAAGTTCGGCGCCGTAGCTGCCGCGGCTGATTTCGAGATAGTCGATGTCTTTGGGATCGAATTGCGGACCGACGTTGGAGGCAATGTTCGTGTTGGGCACGGGGACGCCGTCGATGAGCCAGCTGGTTTGATGTCCGCCGCGGATGTGGAGCTGATCATGCGTGACGTAGGCGCCAGGGACATAGTCGGTGATCATGTTTAGACTGTTGGTGCGATCGGCGCCGGGAGTGCTGGCGATTTCAAGACGGCTCACGAGTGTGGTGGGCGTGGCGGAATCGGTGGGCACCGCTTCTGGAGTACCGGAGACATCGATCGTCTCTTTGGATCCCGCGACGCTCAGCGCGAAGTGGAGCACAGGCTCGGTGTCAGCCATGACGACGACATCCTGCTCGGTCTGCTGGAATCCCTTGCCGGCTACAGTGACGACGTATTCACCGAGAGGGACGGCGTTGAAGAGAAAGCCGCCGTTGGCGTCGGAGTTCGCCGTGGCAGTCCAGTCCGAGGCTTTCGCCTTGATCATCACCATGGCGTTCTGCACCGGGCGATGTTGCGGGTCGTGAATGATGCCGCGAACTGCGCCGAAGACCGAGGCGAAGGAAAGCCCCGCGTGAAACAGCGTGAGCAGGATGCCCGCAGTGACCAGCAATACGTTTTTCGAAAACGTCGTCGTGCGATTCATTTCTTTCTCCTTGATCGAGCGGCTATTGATGCGGGTTGACCGGCGCGATAGTCCCGATCTTCACTTCGACGGCGTGGAATTTGTCGCCGTTCTGGTGCGCATGGATGACGACTCGACTTCCGACCAGAACGTCTTTGATGGTGGCGGCCGCCCCGGCTTTGAGGAAATGCGTTTCACCGTCGACGGCGACGACTTTGATGGATCCATCGGCAGTCTTCACGGAAATGGATTGATCTGTGACCTGGACGACCGTTCCCATCACATGCGCGAGATTGCCGTGAGCGATGGCCAGCGCACTGAGTAACAGCGTCACAACTAGAGTCGAAACGAGCTTTTTCATTTTGATTTCTCCGAATGTGGTGCGTGGGTGTTGGGGGCGGCTGGTGCAGAGCCGCCATTCAGAAATTCGTCTTCTTCTTTTTCTTCCTGCTGCTCCACGATGCTTTTGGGATTGAAGCGTTCCATATCGCGAATTTCATCGGGAGTCAGCTGCGGCAGGTGGCGGATGAACAGCACAAGCTTCCAGCTGTCGGAATCGTTGTCGGCATCGCCCCAGGCGGGCATGCCGGTCCAACGCACGCCGTTGTGAATGATGTAGTAGAGTTCGCCGTCACTGAGTCGCTGGGTCGCGTCAGCGCGCATATCGGGAACGCGGGGGAAGAAATTGCGTCCCATCTCGGTGGCGCCGCTGCCGTCATTGCCGTGGCAGGAGGCGCAGTGGTCGGCGAAATGGTGCGCCGATTCCGTGAGCAATTCCGGAGTGCTGGAAAATGGGTTCCTGGCATTGCGCGCCGATCGCGGAAGAGCCCAAGATCGGAGCGTGCGAGCCACAAAGACCTCGGTGGTGCTGGGAGCGGCGCGCGCGCCTGGGTAGTTGCCTAGAAGCCGGGATAGCCAGACGAGTGCGGCAGCCACAATCAGAATCGCAAGGCCGATTTTGAGTTCGCGAGACATTCCTGGTCGCACCTCCATTGCATCGGTGGAAGACTCTCTGCGCAGATATCGGAGGGGGAATCACACCGCGACTGAAGGATGAACTTCAGAGTTGCAGCGTGGCCCGCGACGAAACATCGCAAGAGAGCGCGTGTAAGTCCTGAGTTACGTTGAAAGGTTCAGCAGGCAGGAGGGGCGCGCGTCGATTGCGATGCGGAGCCGACTTTGGCGGGAGCTCTCGCTTGCAACTCGGCGACGGGAGCATCGACGTTGTGGGCGAAAGTTGAGGCGATCCAAGGTTGTGGACTTGCCCATTGTCGCGTTGTGACCGCGCGGCAGCAGTCGTGATTGCAGCAGGAAGCGGCGCGGACGACGAGTTGATCGGATTGCGAAGCCGCAGAATCGTGGCAGTGATGCGCCTTGCGAAGACAGCAGGCATGCGGGGGCGCAGCGGTGGCCGCCAGCGCGAGCGGAACGAATGTTCCGGCGAGCGCAAGAAACAACAGGACTCTGGCGGTCAGGCGATGCATGGTCTTTGAAAGAACCCCAAGTGTCGCCAGCATAAAGGAGAAGCTGGCGGCGCGCAACTTGGGGGTGGGTTGGTTTCGACAGACCCTGGGGCTGATGCGCTTGAGACTTCCTTCGGCATCGCCTCAGGACAGGCCCTTCCGCATCAGCTCAGGGCGGGCATGACCTCAGGGCAGGTCCTTGGCCCGCTGGTAAAGCGCGGGCCTTCGGAATGACGCCGACTATGAGGGGTTCAGATTCAACGTGAGCTTATCGTCCAACGATGTCGCTTTTGAGTTGCGAGATAGCGCCCAGGACTTCGTTCTTCTCTTTGTCGGGGACTTTGAATTTGTCGAGCGTCGCGACCAGATCGCGCACGGATGCGTTCCAATCGTCTTCGGAAATTCCGAGACCGGTGTGGGCGGTTTTCATGTCCTGTCCGGTGTAGTCGCAGGGGCCGCCGGTGGCTACGCACAGGAAGTCGATGACATGCTGGCGGATGCGCGTGATGCCCTCTTTGTTGTGTCCGACGAAGAAGCGTTTCAACTGGGAATCGGTGGCGAGGCGGCCGAGGAAATCGTCGGTGACTGCGGCCAAGGCATCGTATCCGCCGAGACGCTGGTAGAGAGATTTTTCTTGCTGCGCGACGGCCTGCGGCGGTGCGGCATAAAAGGGTGCGACCGCGGCAAAGGCGGCGAGGGTGAGATACAGAAACGAGGTAAGTCTCTTCATTTGAATTCTCCTGGTGAATGGCGAGATGGCCACTCGGTTGGAAGTACGTCCCGGAGGAAGGATCGGATTGGAGGCTTCGTGGGTGTTTCAGGCGAGCGCAGGGGTTTAGAGAAGGGCGATTACCATGCCTTGGCTATGCTTTACGCAGACACGCGGGCGGGGTGCCCGCACCACATTGCAATATCTACGCGCGGCCGCGAATCTTGGCCCACCACCAACGGACGCCGACGAAGAGGAATCGCCAGTCGTGAAAGAATTCCGGAGCCTTGCCCTCAAAAGCGTGGCCAATGAACTGAAGGATCCAGCCGATCACGAACAGTCCGAGGGCGTAGAACCACAGACGATGAAAGAAGAATCCTGCGATGAAGACGGCGACTGAGATGAGAATCGTGGGAATGCCGAAGGTGTGGCAGAGGCGATTGACGGGGTTCTGGTGGCTGCTTGAGTACTGGGCGATCCACTGTTCGCTAGTGCGGTTGCCTAGCATAGGTGGAATGATACACCGCCGCCGCGCGTGAACTGTTCGGTTCCGGACATTTGCTTCTGAATCTGAACACCCTCACCCACCTCAGAACCCGATTCAACTTGATTTTCAAGGAGTTGTGCGGGGTACCATTGGCAACACCATTGCCCTTGGTGCAGTGGACGATCGTCGTCAATAAAGGACATAGATGCGAATCTGGCTCCAGGACTTTCGCTACGCGCTCCGCCAATTGCGCAAGAATCCGGGCTTTGCCGGCACGGCTATCGTGATCCTGGGACTGGGCATTGGCGCAACTACTGCAATCTTCAGCGCGGTGAATCCGATCCTGTTCGAACCTTTGCCGTATCCACAAGCCAGCCGGCTCATGATGATCTGGTATGGCGGAGGCGATGGAGCGCGCATTCCCCAAACCTTTCACACGTATCGGGAAGTGGCGGAACGCAACCGTGCCTTCGAGACGATAGCGGTGATGAGGCCGTGGCAGCCGACCCTCACCGGCGCGGCTCATCCGGAGCGGTTGGACGGGCAAAGAGTGAGCGCCAGTTACTTTCACACGCTCGGCGTTGCGCCTGCGATGGGACGAGACTTCCGAGCTTCCGAAGACGTGCTTCATGGGCCGAATGTTGTGATCCTCAGTGAGAGTTCATGGCGGGCACACTTCGGCGCGGACGCCACGATCATTGGTCACGACATTAAACTCGATGACGACAACTACACCGTCATCGGCGTAATGCCGAGCGCGTTCGACAACGTACTGGATCCTTCAGCCGAGTTCTGGGCGCCTCTGCAGTACGACGCAGGAAACGTTGTGTCTCAACAGACGCGAGAGTGGGGCCATCACCTGCGCATGATCGGGCGGTTGCACGCCGGTGTGAGCAAGGATCAGGCGCGCAGTGATCTTGAGCGCATCGCCCACTCGAAGGTACCGGAGTTTCCGAGACCAGCATGGGCGTCCCTTGATCAGGGACTTGTCGCAAACTCTTTGCAGGAAGATATGGCTGGGGGCGTGAAACCCGCGCTGCTCGCCATTCTCGGAGCGGTGATTCTGGTGCTGCTGATCGCGTGCGTGAACGTGACGAACCTGTTGCTCGCGCGTGGCGCGCAGCGGCAAGGAGAATTTGCATTGCGGGCTGCTCTGGGCGCAGCCCGACCGCGGGTAATCCGGCAATTGCTCACTGAGAGCTGGCTGCTGGCCATGCTTGGCGGCGCACTTGGAATGGTGGTGGCGCAGTTCGGTGTGCGGGGGCTGGTGGCAGTCAGTCCGGCAGGGCTTCCGCGGGTAGAAGCGATCCGATTGGACAGCACGGTTTTTGCTTTTGCGTTTGGTATTTCAGCGATCGTTGGCCTGGTACTGGGTCTGATTCCGGCGCGATACGCGTCTGGTGGCGATCTGCGCATGGGGCTGCAAAGCTCGGCCCGCACTGTGAGCAGTCAGCAACTGACGCGACGCGGGCTTGTTGTTGCCGAGGTCGCAATTGCTCTTGTTCTACTGGCCAGCACGGGATTGCTGTTGCGCAGCCTGGGGCGGTTATTTGCGATCGATCCTGGATTTGATGCGTCCCACATGCTGACCATGCAGGTGCAGCAAACCGGCCACCGACTCGACGACGACAACTCGCGAATTCGCTTTTTTACGCAGGCTCTGGAGGCGGTGCGCCAGGTGCCCGGTGTGGAGGCAGCGGCCTTCACCAGCCAGTTGCCGTTGAGCGGCGATTATGAAACCTACGGAGTGCAGTTCGAGGTGGATGCGAACAGCAATGCAGAAGCTGGACTTCGTTACGCCGTGAGTCCCGGATATTTCGAGGCAATGCGAATTCCGCTTCGCCGGGGCCGCTTGCTGAATGACCGCGACATAGCGGGAGCGCCACAGGCGGTCGTACTCAGCGAGTCATTCGCAAAGCGTAAGTTCCCCGGACAAGATCCGCTCGGACAGCGAGTGCGGGTCGGCCCTGACGTCGGTCGCGCGGACCGGCCATGGGGCACGGTTGTGGGTGTTGTGGGAGATGTGAAGCAGGCTTCCCTTGCACTGAGCGAGTCGGATGCCTTCTACACCGCGACTTCGCAGTTTTCCTGGGTCGATCGAGCGCAGTCCCTGGTGGTTCGCACGCGCGGAGCTGCGGCCGCGCTTACCCCCGTAGTCAAGAACGCGATCTGGTCGGTCGACCAGGACCAGCCCATCGTTCGAGTCGCCACCATGGACAGCTTGCTCGCAACATCGGAAGCCGAGCGACGTTTTGTCTTAATCCTGTTCGAGGCATTTGGATTGGCTGCGCTGGTGCTGGCAGCGACCGGTATTTACGGTGTGTTATCCGGCGGCGTTACCGAGCGGATGCGCGAAATCGGAGTGCGCGTGGCACTGGGCGCGAATCGCGGTGACATCCTGACGCTGGTCATTCGTCAGGGCATGGCACTGACCGGTCTCGGTATCGTGATTGGACTCGCTGGAGCGATGGCTGCGAGCCAAGCCCTCATCACGCTGCTATTCGGCGTATCGCGGCTGGATCCCGTGACATATTTCGGCGTGATTGTACTGCTGGCAGTCGTATCCGTGATTGCCTGCGGCATACCTGCATGGCGCGCGGCTCGGCTCGATCCCGCGACCACACTTCGGGCGGAATAGGAAGGCGCCAGTAATCCGGTCCGGCCCTTGTTGAGCCCCCCACTTCCCGCGTGTTAGCATCCTAAGTTTTGGCAGGTGATGCTGGGTTGGCCACGTCCTGTCCTTATTCTCGTTTTTCTTCATGGCCGTTTCATCCTCCCGCTTGCCGAAGGAGCCCAACTTGAAAGTCTATTCTGGAGAAAGCATCCGCAATGTAGCGATGGTAGGGCACGGGCATGCAGGCAAGACCACGCTTGTTTCAGCCATGCTCTATACCGCAGGCGCCACGCCGCGCCTGGGGCGGGTTGACGACGGCTCGTCAACGACGGACTACGACGAAGAAGAAATCGCGCGCAAGATGTCGATTTCGACGGGCCTGGCCGTCGTGGAGTGGGCGACGTCGTCGGGGACGACGAAGATCAACATTCTCGACACCCCTGGCTTCAACATGTTCGTGCACGAAGCGAAGATGGCGCTGCCCGTGGTGGATGCCGCGATCGTGGTGGTCGACGGCGTGGCCGGCGTGGAAGTCGTGACGCAGCGCGTGTGGAATTACTGCGAAGAGTACAAAACGCCGCGGCTGATCGTGGTGAACCGCATGGATCGCGATCGGGCCAACGCTGAGCGCGTGTTGGAATCGCTGACGACAGCGTTTGGGCGCGACGTGATTCCGATTGAGCTGCCGATTGGGTCGGAGAAGAACCTGACCGGCGTAGTCGATCTCGTGCGCATGAAAGCGTACACCTACGAATTGGGAGGGAATGGCAAAGGAAAAGAGACGGAGATTCCGGCCAACATGAGGGCGCAGGTGCAGGAGGCCCACGAGATGCTGGTCGAGTTGGTCGCCGAGGGCGATGACAAGTTGATGGAGAAGTTTTTCGAGGCTGGGACGCTGGGCGAGGAAGACCTGGTTCCGGCGCTGCACAATGCGATCCGCGAAGACAAGATTTTTCCGGTGATTTTCAGTTCGGGGCTGGGGAATATCGGTGCCGATCGCGTGATGGATTTTATCGTCGACTACACTCCGGCGCCTTCCGAGCATGAATGGGTGCAGGGCGAGGCCCCGGAGAGTGGAGAGCCGCCGAAGCGGCACGAGACGGACGCGGAGCCTGTGTCGCTGTATGTGTTTCGGACCGTGTCGGATGCGTTTGCGGGCAGGATTACATATTTCAAAGTTTTCTCCGGCGTACTGAAGAACGATGCGACGCTACAGAACTTCAGCCGCGGCCTGCAGGAAAAATTCGCGCACATTTCGACGATGCAGGGCAAGACGGCGATTCCGGTACCGGAGCTGCATGCGGGAGATATTGGCGCGGTCGCGAAGCTGAAAGAAACGCTGACCGGCGACACACTGGGCGACAAGGCGGCGCCGATTCAATATCCGCGAGTCAAGCTGCCCGAGCCTGCGATTACGTTTGCGATCGAGCCGAAGAGCCGCGCGGATGAAGACAAGCTGGGGCCGGGGATCCACAAACTCATGGAGGAAGACGCGATGCTGCGGTTCTTCCGCGATCCGCAGACCAAGGAGTTCCTGATCGCGGGCACGGGACAGCAGCACATTGAAGTGACGGTCGCCAAGCTGAAGAAGCGGTACCACACGGAAGTGAATTTGAAAGCGCCGAAAGTTCCCTACCGCGAAACGATTCGCGGCAAGGCCGACGTGCAGGGACGGCACAAGAAACAGACCGGCGGCCACGGGCAATACGGCGATTGCAAGATCAAAGTAGAGCCGCTGCCGCGGGGTGGAGACTTCGAGTTCGTCAACGACATTTTCGGCGGCGCGATCCCGAAGAACTATATTCCGCCGGTGGAAAAGGGAATTCGCGACGCGGCAGCGCGGGGATATCTCGCTGGTTTCCCCATGGTGGATTTTAAGGTCGTGCTCTACGACGGCTCATATCACGACGTGGACTCGAACGACTTGTCGTTCCAGATGGCGGGCCGCATCGCGTTCAAGAAAGCGATGGAAGTCGCGAAGCCGACCATTCTCGAGCCCATCATGGCGGTGGAGATTACCGTGCCTGACGACTTTGCTGGATCGATCATGGGCGACTTGAATAGCCGGCGCGGGCGCATCCAGGGCATGGACAATAAGGGTGGCAACACGGTTGTGAAGGCCGAAGTCCCCATGGCCGAGATGCTGAGCTATGGCGTGGAATTGACGTCGATGACGCAAGGCCGCGGCAGCTTCAACATGGAAATGCATCACTATGACGTTGTGCCGGGGCAACTGCAGGAGAAGATTATCGAGAAGGCCAAGGCGGAACGGGGCGAGGTGAAGGAAGAGGAAGAGTAGGCTTCTCCGGGGGCGAATACCCTGCGACTGGTCGGGGGAGCCCGGTTCATTGAGGTCCTTCGACTCCGCATGAGCGCCGTTTTGGGTGCTCATGCTTCGCTCAGGATGACATTTGGGGAAATTGAGGATCGTGATGAAGCTTCTACTGCCTATTCTCTGCATTGTTTTCATTCTTGCTTTTGCTGTGTCGGCAATGCACGCCGCTGATCAGACTCAGACCTTTCCCACTTCTGCCGGGCCGGTCAAGATCACTCCGCTGTACCACGCCAGCACGCTCATCGAGGCCGGGGGGAAAGTCATCTATCTCGATCCTGCCAAGCCGGCGAAACTCACGGGACTCCCTAAGGCGGACCTGATTCTGATTACCGACATCCATGGCGACCACATGGATCCGGACTCGATCAAAGAGATCAGCAAGGCCGACACCGAAATTATTTCGTCGGCAGCGGTGGCGCAGACGGTTAGGGCTGCCAAGCCGATCGCCAACGGAGAAACGAAAACCTGGGAGGGCTGGACTATTGAGGCGATTCCCGCCTACAACTTGAAGCGCGGGCCGGCACCGGGCAAATTGTTTCACGACAAGGGCCGCGGCAACGGCTACGTCCTCACCTACGGCGGCAAGCGCTTTTATTTTTCTGGCGACACCGAGGGCGTTCCCGAGATGCGTGCGCTGAAGAACATCGACGTCGCGTTCGTATGCATGAACCTGCCTTACACTATGCCTCCGGAAGAGGCTGCGGATGCGGTGAAAGCGTTCCATCCAAAGATCGTGATTCCGTATCACTACCGAGGGTCGGATCTTGCTGTGTTTCAGAAGGCGCTCGAAGGAACTGGAATTGAGGTGCGAGTGCTGGACTGGTATCCGAAGTAGTCCCGAGTCGCGAGTCCGGAGCCCCGAGTAGTGCCTCGAACTGCGCTTGATTGGCAGCCGGCTTCGGGCGTACAAGGGCGGCCGTCCACGCACTCCGCTTTACGCTTTGAATATCTCCTCCACGGGCTTGCGGAATATCTTCGCGATCTTGAAGGCCAGTGGAAGACTTGGATCGTACTTTTCCGTTTCGATGGCATTCACCGTCTGGCGCGAGACGCCGAGTTTTTCGGCGAGGTCGGCTTGGGTCCAGCTAAGTTGACTGCGCAAGTCGCGCACGCTGTTTTTCACTGGTACCTCCTCTTCGCGATGGCGAGGCCCAATCCCCACAGCGCAATCAGCAACGGTGCAACCCAGCTCACGTCAAAGCGGGGCAGCCCCGCGTTCTGCTGGAATGCCCACGTCAGAGTGATGAAACAGGTCGCGAGGAAGCTGAACGCAACCGCCTCGAGTTGAATGCGGCGCTGCAGTTCGTCGAGCCCGCGGAACATCCGCATAAAGGCCCACAGAGCCAGTGCTGACGGGATGATCGGCAGAAAGGCGATGGCATAGCCCAGCGGCGTGTGCTCGTGCCCGCGCAGCATCCGCACGGAAATGGGGACGATCCCGGTGTAAAGAGCCATCGAGCCGAGGAATTCTTTGAGGTAACGCTTGCTGTTGGCGTCCATTAAGCACTCCGATGTAAAGCATGCTTGACACGTTTAGAATGTAAAGCAGGCTTTACATCGCTGTCAAGGGTTTTTCGCGGGCATAACGGTCAGTCTGCACACACGTGCTGGGGGGGCACACGAGATCCCGCAGCCCCGGCCAAAGCCGCGATCTCCCAGAAAAACGCGGCGCTCGGGCTTTCGCCGCCAAAAAGAAATCGGGACCGGTTTTCATAACCGATCCCGATGCACAGCTCTCTTCTGATTTGAACTGGCGACTAGCGGTTAGCACCTGCGAAAAGGTCTGACATGGTGCTCGCATCGCAGGCGTGGTTCAGGCAAGGCAAGTCAAAACCGCCTTCGATCGAGCGCAGCAGGGAGAAGTGGGTGTAGAACTGCCGGCTCTGCAGCTCGTGGAATCCGTAGTTCGTATCCACGATGGTGATGACCTGGTTGATGATCGGCTGCACAGCATAGTCGTTCTCGTCCCAGACCACAACGATCGCGCTGTGTCCGTGCTTCCAGACTGGCGAAGCGTGAATGGCGTCGACAATTTTCTCGACGGCTTGATCGCCTAACAGAATCAGTGCCGGATTGAGGCCAGCCTGGGTTCCATCGTCCTCCGGATCGTATCCGCAGAAGACTGTGCCGTTGCCGCGGCCGTGCTGGTCGTTGCACTGGCTGGGCACAATGTAGGAAAGATTCGATACCTTACCGGAAGCCAGGTCGGCCCAGAGGCCGTTCCAGCCGTCGAATCCGGACATCTGGGCGAAGCTCAACATCGGATTGTGGCCTCCCTCAACACTGCGGAAGTAGGCGAAGGGATTATGCTTCACGGCGTACAGTTGCACGATGTCACCGGTATTCAGCGGCGGGTTCAACTGCGGATTGATCTTGGTGAAGTCCGTGTTGTTGGTAAAGTTTCCGTCACTGTAATCGACCAGGTTGGGCCCAGTCATCGGCAGATTCTCCTGGTAGGTCTTCCAGGTCTTCCCGGCTGCGACGAGCTGATCGGCGATAGTAATCCCCAGAGTCGTGGAGACTGCCGGATAGGCGGTCTTGCCGTCGATTTCGATCTCGCATGGAGGACCTGTGACTTCATTGGTGCAGTCGAGGAGCGGCGTGGCGGCGTCGGTACCGGTGCCGGAGATCGGACAGATCGCAGGGCTGGCCGGGCTGTCAGTGTTGGGAACGCCCGTGCTCAGGTTGGTTTCGCATGAGCCATTGTGCCAGTCTGGAGAGTTGTCACTGAGGACGCCGAAATTCGATCCGCCCACCGTCTCAAGATAGTTGGTCAAGCTCGGGTGTGCCACTGCGAAGTAGTTGGTGGCAAGATTGGCAGTGCGGGCGTACTTATTGATGAACGGCGCGTTGGGGTTGTGGAGAATCTCGGTGTATCCGTGGTTTTCCATCATGATCACAAACACGTGATCGAGGTGTGGGATGCCCTTGGGAACGGCGCCTTCCTGAGCCAGCGCAGCTGCGGCAAACGCGGCCACCAGGCACAGAACTAGACTCGTCTTCTTCATAGTGATCTCCTAAGTTTGGGTGAGAAGCTTGTCGGACTTGGAGCCCGGCCATCGGCCATTTCAAATCCTGCCAAGAGCGCGAGAATCCAGTGGGATCAACTTGAGAACCCTAGTGGGAGCCTGTTACAGCGCGGTAACGAGAGTGTTAAGAATCCGTGAATTCCGGCGGAGATCGGGAGTTGTGAGTTCGGCATACCGATGGCTGGATCGACCGCCAAGCCGATAATGAATGCGGCGATTGCGCGGTTTCGCATTTCGTTCTACCATCCGAAACAGTGGCCACTGCGCGAAATCCCAACCCGGAGATTAACCGCGAGCGACTCGTCTCGGCGGCGCCGGTTGAGGACGACTCTTCGTTTGAGTTGAAGCTGCGGCCGCAGCGGCTGGCGGAGTTCATCGGCCAGAACAAGATCAAAGAAAACCTGGCAGTGGCGATTGAAGCGGCGCGCTCGCGCGGCGAGGCCATGGATCACGTGCTGCTCTACGGGCCTCCGGGGCTGGGCAAGACCACCCTAGCCAACATTATTGCCAACGAACTCGGCGTTCACTTTCAGCCGACGGCGGCGCCGCTCCTGCAGATTAAAGGTGACCTGACGGCGATCATCACGAACATGCAGGACAAGCAAGTTCTGTTCATTGATGAGATCCACCGTCTGCAGCCGGTTCTGGAAGAGTTGCTGTACTCGGCGCTGGAAGACTACAAGCTCGACATCATCATTGGACAAGGGCCGTCGGCACGTACGCACACTCTCGAGGTGAAGCCATTCACATTCGTTGGCGCGACGACGCGGGCCGGACTTATTTCTGCGCCGCTGCGGTCGCGCTTCGGCATCATGCTGCGGCTGGAGTTCTATACGCCGGAGGATCTGCGAGTGATTGTCGAGCGCTCGGCGGAGATCCTGGGCGTTGAGATCGACGATGCGGGCGCCATCGAGATTGCCAGCCGATGCCGCGGCACACCCAGAATTGCGAACCGCCTGTTGCGGCGCGTCCGCGACTATGCGCAGGTGCGCGGCGCAGGGAAGATCGACCAGGCTACGGCGAAAGCTGCGCTGCAGATGCTGGAAGTTGATCAGTACGGATTCGATGAAGTCGACCGGCGCCTGCTGCTGACGATCATCGAAAAATATCAGGGAGGACCGGTCGGTGTGAATACGCTGGCGGCCGTGCTCGCCGAAGAACCGGACGCGATCGAAGAAATCTACGAGCCCTTCCTGATGCAGATCGGGTTTCTGAACCGTACCCCGCGCGGGCGGGTGGCCACACAGCTGGCCTACGATCATTTTGGAATCACGCCGACGCGCCGGCAGAGTTCCCTGTTTTAGGTCCGCTGAAAGTTCTCGGCCCTTAAGACGCATCTGTGGTTCGCGGGTGCCCCGCAAAGCTCGTTATCGCCCGGCTTAGTTCCTGTTCGGTAAACCGAATAACATCTCTTTCTCGTTTTGTTGGGGCGCTGCGTGGTGTATCTTGCTTGCTTCCTGTTTTGCGCTAGTAGACGAGGGGTCAATGAGGGCGGAGTGCGTCCGGAGCAGGGTCTCGGTTACTCGGTAGATATAAGTCAGCGAGTTTTGAAGTTAGCCGCATCAGTGCTGGCGGCAACGCTGATGTGTGGCCAGATTGCGATCGCCCAGGCACAAACGCCGCCCTCACCTCCGTCGGGCCCGCCTTCACTTACCATTCCGCGGCTATCGCATGCGCCTAGTCTCGATGAGTTCCTGACCATGAAGCCAGAGGGCGAAGTGGCCCTGCAGATGGCGAAGGTCACGGGATTTACGCAGCGCAATCCGCACGATGGGGAAGCCGTGACGGAGCCCACCGACGCGTATCTGGGCTATGACCAGAAGAATCTCTACGTCGTCTTCGTGTGCTTCGACGATCCGCGACAGGTGCGCGCGCGCATGTCACGCCGCGAGGATATCTTCGACGACGATCAAGTCGAGATCATTCTCGACACCTTTCACGACCGACGGCGCGCATATGCTTTTCAGACTACGCCGCTTGGTGTGCAGTGGGACGCTATCTGGACCGAGGCCTCGCGCGAGGAGCAGACGGCCGGGCACTTCGATACGTCGTTCGACACAGTGTGGGACTCGAAAGGCAAGGTCACGGAAAACGGCTTCGTGGTATGGATGGCGATTCCCTTCAAGAGCCTGCGGTTTCCCGCGACCGAAGCGCAAGAGTGGGGAATCATTCTGTATCGCGGCATCACGCGCAAGACGGAAGACTCGTTCTGGCCGCACGTCTCCTACAAGATTGAAGGCCGGCTGGGCCAGGCCGCGACGCTCAACGGTCTGGAAGGAATTTCGCCGGGGCATAGCATCGAACTCATTCCCTACGGATTGATGCGAGGCTTTCGCGCGCTCGACACCCGCGATCCATTCAACCCCTACTTTCAGCACGCGGACGTGCAGGGCCAGCCCGGCATGGACGCGAAGTTCGTCTTCCACGATCACTTCACGCTCGATTTAACGGCGAATCCCGACTTCAGCCAAGTCGAGTCGGAAGATCCACAAATCACGGTGAACCAGCGGTACGCCGTTTACTTTCCGGAGAAGCGGCCGTTCTTTCTCGAAAACGAAGATTTCTTTCGAACGCCGATGGATTTGCTCTTCACGCGCAGCATTGCCGATCCATCCGCCGGAGTCCGCCTGACGGGGAAAGATGGACCCTATTCGGTAGGCCTGATCGCCGCTGACGATCGCAGCCCCGGCCTCGCGGTGCCCGACTACGATAAATACTCCGGCATCCGGTCGTACTTCACAGTTGCGCGGGTGAGCCGCGATATTTTCGGACAGTCCAGTATGGGAGCGCTCTATGCGGATTGGGAATGTCCTTCGACCGGCGAATTTAACCGCGTCGGCGGCGTCGACACGCACCTGAAGTTCAATCCTAACTGGACGCTCGACGGCCAGGCGGTGACGAGTTCGAGCAACCTGAACCTGAACTGCGAAGCGAACTACTATCCCTTCAGTTCGGGCAATCGCGGGAACAATAATTATTTTGCGGGTCCGGCCGACAAGCTCGAGTTGCGCCGCGATGGCCTGCACTTCACATACGACGGCATGTATAACGACATCAGCCCGGGCTTCGTCTCGATTCCCGGCTTCATCAACCGCGTCGACATCCGCGAGATGGTGCAGACCGCGGACTACCGCTTTCGTCCTAAGCGTGGGTGGATCGTCGACTGGGGACCGTCGGCTTATGCGCGGCTCGATTTCGACCACACCGGCCTGCGCCTTGACACCGATTATTTTCCTTACTTCTCGATCCAGGGGCGCGGGCAGACCGTCATCGTGCTGAGGCCGTACGAAGAAACACGGGAGCGCCTGCGTCCGCAGGATTTCAGTTACTACGGGTATGGAGGTTTCTGTCCGCCGGCGTGCCTGGGCAATCAGGACTACCACGAGCATACGAGCGGGGCGCAGTTCCAGACCGGCTACTTCAAGATGGCGACCATTGGCGCCAGCTATTATTGGGGAGACGGCACGAATTTCGTGGCGCAGTTTCCCGCATCGGCTACCGGTCTCACGCCTTACACGCAGCCGTTCCTGGCGCGAGAGGACACCGCGCAGGGGATGTTAACTGTGCGCCCCATTAAGCCGCTGAAGATTGAGAACACCTATCTGTTCGAGCGATTGCGCACGACGGGAAGCGCCTATAACTTCCTGCAGCTGCAAAATCCTGGCGCCGGACGCGGCATCTTCAACGACCACATTCTTCGCAGCAAGTGGAACTGGCAATTCACGCCGCAGCTTTCGGTGCGCGTCATTCTGCAATACAACGCGCTGCTGGCCGGGACGCCCGGCATTGGCTCGCCCTATACCTATCTGCCGACAGAGAGGCAATTCAACGCCGACTTCCTCGTGACTTACCTGCTACATCCGGGCACCGCGATCTACGTCGGCTACAACAGCGATCTGCAGAACCTGGCGATTGTTCCGGCAACGCCGACATTTCCCAGCTACGTCACCAGCACGGCAAAGGGATACATGAACGACAGCCGGCAGTTCTTCGTGAAAGTCAGCTACCTGTTCCGATTTTGAGAGGCGGTTAGCGATCAGTCTTCAGCCATCAGCAAGAGCCGATTGGATTTAACTGACAGCTGAAAGCTGAGAGGTGAGAGCCGGCTGGGTTGCTGAATCCCGCGTGAATCCTGTAGAATCTAATACTCGAATCGAGGTCAGAAGAGCCATGAAAGCAGCCATTCATCCGGCATACAACGAAGTTCGCGTGCATTGTGCATGCGGCAACACATTTATGACGCGTTCGACCCACAAGGGCGACATCGGCGTAGAAATCTGCTCGAATTGTCATCCGTTCTTCACCGGTAAGCAGAAGCTCATGGACACGGCGGGCCGCGTCGAGCGCTTCCGCCGCAAGTACGCCAAAGCCGAACCGGCGAAGAAGTAACTTTCGCCACGGATCTTCACGGATTCACGCGGATAAACCAAAGGAATTGAGCCCTCGCTTCGGCGGGGGCTTCGTTTTGTGGCCGCAGGTAGAATAAGACGGTGAAGAAGTTTTGGGACAATTCGAGTGGCGCGGCCGGCCACGCCCGCGAACTGTCGGTAGAACGCGCCGGCAGCGCCGCATCCATAAAATTGGTTCCTGCCAGCCTGTCCATCGGCAACGTTACCATCACTCCCGCGACGGTCCTCGCGCCGATGGCCGGGGTGACTGACACCGTCTTCCGGCGCTTCATCCGCAACCTTGGCGGATGCGGCCTTATCATGACCGAATTCACGTCGGCCGACGGCGTTTTGCGGAAGAAAGATCAGAAGGCCAAGCGCTATCTCCACTTTTACGAAGACGAGCATCCGATTTCAGCGCAGCTTTTCGGCAGCGATCCGCAGGTGATGGCCGAGGCCGCGCGCATGGTCGAAGGCCTGGGTTTCGATCTGGTCGATTTAAATCTGGGCTGCCCGGCCAAGAAAGTTGTGAAGTGCAACGGAGGCTCGGGCTTGCTGCGCGATCTCCCGGCCATCGGCAAGATTTTCGAAGCCGTGCGCGCGGCAGTGAAGATTCCTTTTACGGTGAAATTCCGTGCTGGATGGAACGACGAAGAAATCGTCTGCGTGGAACTGGCGCGGATGGCGGAAGACTGCGGCCTGGCCGCCGTCGCCTTGCACGCCCGCACGCGTGAGATGGGCTACAGCGGTAACGCTCGCTGGGAGTGGATCGCCGCAGTGAAAGATGCGGTGAAGATTCCGGTGATTGGCAACGGGGATATTCGCTCTCCCGAAGACGCTTGTGCCATGGTCACGCAGACAGGATGCGACGCGGTAATGATCGGGCGGAGTGCACCGTCGAATCCGTGGATCTTCCGGCAGATCGAACAGTACTGCGCGGCTCATGCGGGGACGGCCTCGCTCTACGACCAGCCTTCTGAGGGAGACCGGTACCAGATGATCCGCACCTACTTCCAGATGCTGATCGAAGAGGAACTTCCAGACGCGGTCGGGAAGATGAAGCAGTTCGCCAGTTGGTTCACCCACGGAGTGCCCGGTGGAGCGCACCTGCGCAAGGAAATTTACGAGTCGAAGAGCGCGCCTGAGATCCTGAAACGAGTGGAGGATTTTTTCGAGGCGAGACTCTGTGGCGCGGGCGCTCTCGCCCGCGAAGTTTAGTCATCCTCAATCTGCGGACACGGCATAAAAATTTGGCGCGAGTCGCAATGCGGCCCGCGCCAATCAAGTTTCAGGTTACGATGCACCCCTCAAAGTACGACTACCTCTACCCTGACGCCGGGGTGCATCAGATCAAACAGAAAATAGCTTCCATCGATATAGTCGATGTAGCAGTCATCTGTGTAAGCCCAGCCGACCGGCCATGCTTCCACGATCTCAAAGTTGTAGCCGCCGTAGGCGAACCGGGGTCTGCCTTCGACCACTTGAACGTTGCGGACGGCGAAGTGATGTTCCCGTCCGAAGTGCGCGCGGAAATGATCGTCTGCAATCCGGCGATGCTCTTCGGTTTTTGCCTGATCGTGTTTGACCTGATCATGCTTCATCTGATCGTGCTTGTCCTGATCGTGCTTGTCCTGATCGTGCTTTTCTTCCTGTCGCGCCTTGTCATCCTTGTGCTCGTCCCTGTCGTGATCGTCCTGGGCCATGACCGGCAGCATTGCTGCGAACAGAAATGCCCCGCAAATCGCACTCGCGATCGCAAGTCGTTTCATAGTGACTCCCGCATTGGATTTGTCTCCCACATCTCGGACCTAATCCAGATGCGGACTAGAAGGCTGGTGTTGCCGGGAACGTGCCTGGGTGGTGTGAAAGCCTGTAGGTCTCGATGGATGGCCTCGGAGGTGGGAGCCTTTTTCAGAGCATGTGCGGTTTCGTGGCAACCATTTTCCCCGACTCCTCTTTCTCCACATACGCCCACGGCATCTTGGGATCATGCGTGAAAACGGTCAGCCATTTTTCGGGAATCGACCGCGCGTAATAGCGTTTCTTGCTCTCGATCGTGTCGAGTGGGTACAGATCGAATCCCATGCCCCAGGCGATGTCGATGTGCGCCGTCGTTGGGATGAGATCGGAGATATAGCAGGCCGTCTGTTGCTGACTCCGAACCAGCACTCCCATCATGTGAGCGGTGTGCCCCGGAAACACCTCGACCGAAATTCCGGGAACAATTTGCTCGCCGCCCTTGAGAAGAGTCATCTGCCCGCTCGTTACGAGCGGATCGTAATTATCCGGAATGTAGCTGATCGCGTCGCGTTCGCTCGGACGCCGCGCATACTGCCACTCGCCTTCGGGAGCGTAATATTTCGCGCGCGGAAATGTTGGGATGGCCTTACCGTTCTTGTCTCGCACCGTGTTCCAGCCGCAGTGGTCGAAATGCAGATGCGAGTTGATGACGATGTCCACGTCTTCGGGAGCGACACCGCCCGCGGCGAGATGGTCGAGCAGCTTCGCCGGCTGTCCGTAGAACTTGGTCATGCGATCCGAAAGCTTGTTGCCCATACCCGTCTCGACCAGTACAGTCTGCTTGCCCGTGCGAATCAGCAGCGAATTCAGGCCGGAAGTGACATAGTTGCGCTCGTCCGCTTCGACCTTGCGCGACCACATGACCTTCGGAATTACGCCGAAGAACGCGCCGCCGTCCAGGGGATACGTGCCGTCGGAAAAGACGCTGAGTTCGAAGTCGCCAAGGCTGAGCCGGTTCATAGCTTCAGTGTGCCACACTTGATCTTGCGCATATGAAGGCGGCGAGGAAATTCTTGAACACTTTGTGTTCGCAGTCGGGCACGAGGGTTGGAACTGTATGAAGCGTCCACTCGGCATCACGGTGATCGTATTTCTGTTCTTCGGAGCCGGAGTCTATCTCTGGATCGTTGGCGCGATCCAGCTGGTTTCGCCGGGAACGCTATCGCTGATGGCCGGCAGACAGTTCATGTATGGATGGGAGTTGGCGGGTCCGTATATGGCGCTGCTGTTTGGCGCAGGCTATGTGCTTGTTGGCTGGGGATTGTTCCGCCTGCACAAGTGGGCGCGCTGGGCCGCGATGCTGGTGATGGTGATTGGAGTCGCGTGGCTGGTGCCGAAGATTTCCGCGGCAGAGCTGGGGCTGCAATTCGCGTGGTACGGATTTCAGATCATGGGACGCGCCGCAGTGGCGTGGTACCTCGCGCAAGCCCCAGCGGTGATTGACGTCTTCGCCGCGAAACGGCAAGCGCTTTAGCCACGGATCTGCACCGATTTTCACGGATCGACTTCCAATTCTTGTTTTATTCGTGAGGATCCGTGAAACCCGTGGCTGATTTTATTCTTCGTGCAGTTCGCGAATCCAGATATTGCGGTAGCGGACGGGATTGCCGTGATCCTGCAACTGCAGCGGCAATTTGTCAGGGCCGGGCTTGTACGGAGGGCGCTCGCCGTGGGCCGTCGGTCCGGTGAGTTCCACGTTGTCTTGCACGAGCACTCCGTTATGCAGAACCGTCACGCGGGCGGGGCGAGTGACTTTGCCATCATTGAAATGCGGACGATGAAAGATGATGTCGTAGGTCTGCCACTGCCCCGGAGGCCGCGACGCGTTCACCAGCGGAGGATATTGTCCATAAACAGCAGAGGCCTGGCCATCGGAGTAGGTTTTGTTCTCGTACGAATCGAGCACCTGGATTTCGTACAGCCCTTGCAGGAAGACGCCGCTATTGCCGCGCTCCTGGCTTTCGCCCACGCCTGGTGAAGGTTCGGCAAATTCCACGTGCAGCTGACAATCTCCGAAAGAACCGCGAGTGGCTATGTAGCCGGTCTTGGCGGCGACCTCCATGTATCCGTTCTCGACTTTCCACTGTGCCGGCTTGCCGCCTTCACCGATCCAGTGCGAGAGATCCTTGCCGTCGAATAGAACAACCGCGTCGGAGGGAGGACGTCCCGGTGTATCTTGCGTGCTCGCCGTCCCGGGCGTGATCACGGGAGGAAGCGGGCGATTCAGATCATGTATCTTCCACTTCATAGGAGCTTGGGCGGAAGAGTGTTGAGTAAGCGTGATAACAGTGATGAGGAAGATCTGCTTGATCATGATGGTGGCCTCGCCGGCCAACATCATAAACCTTCGCCATGGATTGGTACGGATTCCGACGAATGGATCGATCTTCCGCCTATCCGGAGAATCCGTGAAATCCGTGGCGCTCTTATCTTTTGGTCTTTGCCGGTTCTTTCTCGCCCACTCTCTTGCTGACCTCGAACGTCATCTTGCCGGCCTTCTTGTCGGCGTCGACGATGATGTGATCGCCGTGAAGGATCTCGCCATCGAGAATCTTCAGCGCCAGTGGATCCTGCACCAGCTTTTGAATCGCGCGCTTCAAGGGCCGCGCGCCGAAGTTGGGATCGTAGCCCTGCGTGAAAAGCAGGTCTTTGGCGGCATCCGTCAGCTCGAGCGAGATCTTGCGATCGGCCAGCAGGCGGCGCACGTCTTCGAGGCGCAGCTCGATGATCTTGACCAGCTGATCCTTGCCGAGCGGGCCGAAAACGATGATGTCGTCGACTCGGTTTAAGAACTCCGGCTTGAAGTGCGAGTGCAGCAGGTTCATGACCTGCTCGCTGGCCTTTTCAAACTCTTCCGGCGTGCGGACATGGTCCGACTGCAAAAAGCTCGAACCGATATTCGACGTCATGATGATGATCGTGTTCTTGAAGTCGACCACGCGGCCTTTGCCGTCGGTAAGACGGCCATCGTCCATCATCTGCAACAGAACATTGAACACGTCGGGATGCGCCTTCTCGATTTCGTCGAACAGCACGACCGCATACGGACGCCGGCGAACCTGCTCGGTGAGCTGTCCGCCTTCTTCGTACCCGACGTATCCCGGAGGCGCGCCGATCAAGCGGGCTACGGAATGCTTCTCCATGTATTCAGACATATCGATCCGAAGCATGGCGTGCTCGTCGTCGAAAAGAAATTCGGCGAGTGCGCGTGCGAGTTCGGTTTTTCCGACGCCAGTCGGGCCGAGAAAGATGAATGATCCAATCGGACGCTTGGGATCGCTGAGACCGGCACGCGAGCGGCGGATTGCATTGGAGACGCGCTCCAGCGCCGCATCCTGGCCGACTACGCGCTGCCGCAGACGCTCCTCCATCGTGACCAGTTTCTTGACTTCGCCTTCGAGCATCTTCGAGACGGGAATGCCGGTCCACTTCGAGACGATGCCCGCGACATCCTCTTCGTCAACTTCTTCCTTGAGCATGCGGGCCGAACCTTTGCTCTCCATTTGTTTGGTGAGCTTGGCCAGCTCTTCTTCGGCCTGGCGAATCAGCCCATAGCGGATCTCCGCGACTCGCTGCAGATTGCCTTTTCGCTCTTCGGCCTGCTCTTCGGTCTTGAGTTTCTCGATCTGCTCTTTGAGAGCGCGCGACCGTGCGATGAGGTCCTTTTCCCTTTTCCAACCCGCCTTGAGCGTGTTCGACTTCTCGCGAATCTCAGCCAGCTCTTTTTCGATGATGGAGAGACGCTCCTGCGAATTCGCGTCATCCTCTTTCTTCAGCGCCTGCTTCTCGATTTCTAGTTGCGTGGCCTTGCGTTCGAGCTGGTCGATATCGGTGGGCAGGGAGTCAATCTGGATGCGCAGTGATGCGGCCGCTTCATCGATCAAGTCGATTGCCTTGTCGGGCAGGAAGCGGTCGGAGATGTAGCGATGCGAGAGTGTGGCTGCGGCGACAATGGCCGAATCTTTGATGCGAACGCCGTGGTGCACTTCGTACTTCTCTTTCAAGCCGCGAAGAATGGCGATCGTGTCTTCAACGTTCGGCTCGCCGACGAAGACGATCTGAAAGCGGCGTTCGAGCGCGGCGTCTTTTTCGATGTACTTGCGATATTCGTTCAGCGTGGTTGCGCCGATCGCGCGGAGCTCACCGCGAGCGAGTGCCGGCTTCAGCATGTTTGAGGCGTCGATTGCGCCTTCGGCGGCGCCGGCGCCAACGAGCGTGTGAAGCTCGTCGATGAAGAGAATGATCTGTCCCTGCGAGTCTTCGATTTCTTTGAGGACAGCTTTGAGACGATCTTCAAACTCGCCACGATACTTCGCGCCGGCGAGCATCGATCCCAGATCGAGCGAGACGACGCGCTTATTCTTGAGCGCTTCGGGCACATCGCCTGAAATGATGCGCTGGGCAAGGCCTTCGACGATAGCGGTCTTGCCGACGCCGGGCTCGCCAATCAACACGGGATTGTTCTTCGTGCGGCGCGAGAGCACCTGCACGACCCGGCGGACTTCCTCATCGCGTCCAATAACGGGATCGAGCTTGCCACGGCGCGCCTGCTCGGTCAGGTCGCGGGCATATTTTTCCAGCGCCTGGAACTTCGCTTCGGGATTCTGGTCGGTAACTTTCTGCGACCCGCGAACAACGGTCAGCGCTTTCAGAATCGCATCGTACGTCGCGCCGTGACGAGCGAGCGTCTGCTGGGCGACGTCGCGTTTGAGATGCGTGATCGCGAGCAGCAAGTGCTCGGTCGAAACGTATTCATCGGTGAAATTGGAGGCTTCTTTGAAAGCCTGCTCGAGCAGCTTGTTGATTTCGCTCGAGAGCGTGGGCTGAGCGGATTCTCCGGTGATCTTGGGAAGCTTTTCCAACTCGCGGTAGATTTCGCTCAGCACGGACTGCGGGCCGATGCCGATTTTCTCGAGCACCGGCGGAACGATGCCTTCCTTGTCTTCGAGCAGCGCAGCCAGCAAGTGGACGGGCTGCATCTCAGGATTGCCATGTTCTGAGGCGAGTTCGCTCGCGCGCTGCACGGCTTCCTGCGCTTTCACCGTAAATTTGTCCCAACGAATGGGCATAGGCTTAAACCTCAATTTGGTAATTTCGTAATTTGGTAATTGAGTAATTGGAAGAGCTTCCGGCGGCCCCGGATTCAAATTACCCGATTACCAAATTTCACAATTACAAAATTGCGGGAGGCGGTCACCTCTGCCGCCTCCCGCAAGAACTGCTTATCAACCACTGGCTCCTGCCTTATGCGGCTTTGCTTGGGCCTTTGCCTTCCAGCGTCTTCTCGGTACCCTGCTTTTCTGAACCGACGTTGACCTTGATCTGCTTCGGCTTGGCTTCTGCTTTCTTGGGCAACGTGACGTTCAGGACGCCCTTGTCGTAGTTCGCCGACACTTTGTCGGTGTCCACGGTCTGGGGCAGGGTGAAGGTGCGGGTGAAGCTGCCATACTGGCGTTCCACGCGGCGGTAGTTCTCTTCCTTCTCTTCCTTTTCGATCTTGCGCTCGCCGTGCACGGTGAGAGTGTTGTTCTCCACGCGGACGTCGATATCTTTCTCGTCGATTCCGGGCACTTCGATCTTCAAAGTGACCTTGTGCTCGTCTTCGTAGACATCAACGGCGGGGGCAAAGCTCGAGGTGGTCAGGGACTCGTCTCGGTCAGCGCCAGAGTAGGAATCGCGAAATACTCGGTTGATGCGATCCTGCAGGGTGGCAAACTCACGGAACGGTTCCCAACGGGTCAAAACGGTCATGGCTAAATCCTCCTTCGAAAATTGTGATTGTTCAAAACGGCTTGAAGTTACTTGAATTCGAGACCGGCCCCGAACTACAGCTCTGGGCTCGGCCACTTCATTGGATGTATCGTTAGCATGTAATAAGCATAAAACTTGAGTGTACTATTGTCAATATGTAGATTTGCCGTATTTTCTTTAGTTTACAGAGGCTACGACGCACTTCAGGTAGGCTGTTTCGGGGATATTCAGCAAGATCGGGTGATCTTTGGCCTGGCCTCGAACTTCAACTAGACGCAGCGTCCGGTGAGCATCGAGCGCGGCAGAGGCCAGCATTTCGAGGAAGTGCACCTGGCTGACATGGTAGGAGCATGAGCAGGTCACAAGAATGCCTCCCGGTCGAAGCATCTTCAGGGCGCGGAGATTGAGTTCCTTGTAGCCGCGGAGTGCCGCGTCGAGGTCGCGCTTGGTTTTGGCGAAGGCGGGTGGGTCGAGCACGATCGTATCGTAGCGACGGTTGGACGCCGAATAATCCTTGAGCAGGTCGAAGGCGTTGGCCTCGATCCACTCGATTTCTTTTCCGTTCAGGAGCTTCGCATTGAGGGTGGCATTCTGATCGGCGACCTCGAGCGCCGGACGCGAGCTATCGACGCCGGTCACCTCCGAACACTTCGGAGCGAGGTGAAGCGCGAAGCCTCCCTGGTAGCAGAAGACATCGAGCGTCTCCCCATGAGCGTATTGCGCGGCCGCTGCATAGTTCTCGCGCTGGTCGAGGAAGGCTCCAGTTTTCTGGCCTTCAAGGGCGTCGTAATGGAATTGCACGCCATTCATCGTGAAAATCGTTGAACCCTTCGCCCCTTGCAGGAGACCGGACGGGCGAGGAGGCAGAGTTTCGAGTTCGCGGACGCGTGGATCGACTCGCTCGACGACCGCGGCGGGGCAGAGGCGCTGGGACAATTCAGAGATGACAGTCTCGCGGGGAAGGTTGGCGTCCATTGCCTGGGTGAGAATCTGAAGGGAAAGAATGTCGTTGTAGCGGTCGACGATCAGGCCTGGGAGGAAATCGGCTTCGCTGAAAATGACGCGGTAGCCATCGGTGTCGCGCGCGACTTGCTCCCGATAGGCAATGGCCTCGGCAATCCGCTGGCGGAGCAACGCAGGAAGATCGGGGACAGGCTCGTGCGAGATCATCCGGATCGCGATTTGGGACGAAGTGGAGTAGAAAGCGGTGCCCAAGTTCTTGCCGCGATGATCAGAGACGGAGACTAGCGCGCCCGGGGCCACCCTTTCCGCAGAAACGATGTCGGAGCGATAGACCCAGACGTGTCCAGCTTTCAGGCGCGTGGCGGCGCGAGGAGAAATCTTGATTGTCGGGACCGCAGGAGCTTTCGGCATGCAGCCATCTTAAACGCATCGAGCGCGGGAGCAGCAGGCAGGGTCGAGCTGCGTTCGAGAGCTTCGGACTCGACGGACGGACGGGCGTCCGCCGCCCCACGAACATTTCCTTACAACTTTCGCAGCAGAAAGATCATCTGCTCGGCTTGGTTGTCGAGCGCAGCTTTCGAGAAGGATCCATACTCCGCCACGGCCTCGAGGCCGGCCAGCAGAAACAGGGCGCGCAGATGCGGATAGGTGTAGTAGCAGAGGCGAAAGGATTCCGTCTCTTCGAGAACGAGGGATTCATTCTGACCCGTGCGCTCGTAGGTACGGAAGATGAAAGTGAAGTTGAAGATCTGGTGAATCTTGTCGATCGAGTCCTTGCGGAAGAAACGGCGCACGGTTCTCGTGGGATCAGAAGGCGGCGTCCACTCCATCTCGGCGACTTCCTCTCCGACTCTCGCCCAGATCATTTCGAACTTTGGATAGAAGACGTCGAAGGCGAGGACGCCAGTGTCGGTCAGGTGGGCCGCTGCGGTCTTCAGAGCGGCGACTTGATCCTCTACGGTGAACATGTGTTGCATTGGGCGGAAAGGGATCATGACGAGCGGGAATCTTTGCGCGAGACGGAAGCTGCGCATGTCGCCTTCGTGCACCGTGATTCGCTGGCGCACCTCTAGCGCTTCTGCGGCGAGATTCTCCAGCAGAACTTGCAGCATGGGCTGGGAGTTGTCGACGCCGCAGACTTCGATTCCCTTGCGAGCGATCGGTAGCAGGACGCGCCCGGTGCCACAGGCGATTTCGAGCACTGGCCCGCGCGATTGCTCCGCGAGCTCGAGGTAGAACGGAAGGTCGACGAGATCTTGTTTCGCGGCGTAGGCGCCGTCGTAGTATTTCGCGATGACGTGGTAGGTGTCGACTGGCATTGTGTCCTCAGCAGGATTGGCGACGCGGATCGAGCCTCGCTCGACACTCTCGGGCGAGGGTAGAGGTAGTTCCTATCTCGCTTCGCGAGCCGGCGGCCCTTGGACGTCGCTCAGGGCAAGCTGCGTCCCCTGCTCCACAAATTGTATTAGCTGGCGGCTTGTTCGGTGGGTGCTGCGGGTTGCGCGGCTGGCTTGGTATGCGAGCCGGCGGCGGCTTCGTGGCGGGCGGCGTCGAGATCGAACTGGAGTGCGTCGAGAACGACCATGGGAAGCTCGGTGCCCCATGAGTCGAGTTCCTCTTCACTCCAATCGCCATTGAGACGGATCGCGCCGGTGATGTCTTCCGGGAAAGCCTGGCGGTAGTTGCCCTCGCGGATCAGGATGTCGCCGATCAGGCGTCCGGTGTGGATCTCGTAGACGCGGCGGCTGGCTTGGCCTCCGGCATTCGTCAGACTCAGAAAAACCTCGCCGGTGCCCAAGAATTCGGGGCGGTAGTACCAGGCCTGCGCAGCGTCGATCTTGGGATGATGGCGCTTGGCTCGAGTGGTTGATGGCTTCACGTCGGCGAGTTCGTCGGCGGCATTGAAGTAGAGAATGCGCTGGCAGGAATCGCAGACAATGGTCTGAGTGCCCGATCGAACTTCGTTGTAAGTCTGCGGGCGCAGCATGACTTGGCATGCCATGCACTTCTGATCTCGAACCTCGGAGATGCCGCTTCCGCGAAACTTGGAGACGCGCTCGAAGTGGCGAAGCAGATTTTCGTCGATCCCGGTGCGGATCTGGTCGCGCTTGGCGCGCCAATCCGCCAGCAGGGCTTCATCTTTCGCGGTCTGTTGGCGGGCCTGTTCCTTTTCCGCTTCAATCTCGGCAGTTTCGGCTTTAAGGTCAGCCTGCGCGGCTTTTACTTCTTTGTCGCGCGCATCGGCATTGACCATGAGCTCGAGAATCTTGTCCTCGTTGCCGGCGATTTCCTTTTCGGCGAACTGGATTTCGTGCAGAAGGGCTTTGTACTGGTCGTTCGTCTTTACGTCGAGAGACTGGTCGCGATACTTGGAGATCTTTCCGCGGAGATCATTGATGGAGGTGTCGTACTTGCGGCGGGCGGCTTCGTCGGCTTTAACGGCGGCTTGCGCTTTTTCCAGTTTCGCCTTCGTACCCGCCAGTTTCTGCTCGATCACGGCCACGCGCTTAGGAAATTCGGCGATCTCGTCCTGCAGACGCCGGATTTCCTTGTCCGTGTCTTGCAGCTTCAGCAGATTTTCGATGTCAGGAAGCATCCGTCATTGTGGCTGCAATGATTCTAGCATGCGGTGGGCAGCGACTCGTGGTCGAAAGGCGCCTCAACCAGGGCCTTGGTGAAGGACAGAGACAGCCGGCAGCCTCCCCCAGCCTGCGAGCGGAGCCTTGGCCGGTGTACACTCTTTCCTTCGCCTCGGATACGTTTAGCAATCATTCCTTCTCTGTGAGGTCACTTCGTGAAAAGACAAACGTTCGTCGTATTGTGCTGCGCCCTGCTCGTATTGACCGTTTGTATCGTCCTTTCCGCTCCGGCAATGGCGCAGACTACTCCTCCCAAGCCGCTGACGATTGAAAGCTTGTTTCAGCCTGGAGGATTGGGTGGGCGCGGCCCTGAGACGGTCGAGTGGAGCCCGGATGGGACCAGGCTCTCGTTTGTCGAGCGCGATCAGAAGGGAGAGCAGGGCGAACTCTGGTATGTGGATGCGGCTACCGGCGAGAAGAAGGTGCTGGTAAGCGCGGCGAAACTGGCAGCGCTTGATCCGGATGTCAACAAGGTGAAGAACGAGCGCGAGAAGGAACGTCTGACCCGCTATCACGTAGCCGCCTACCTCTGGGCTCCAGACTCGAAGCACCTGATTTTCGATTCGCAAGGGCAGTTGTGGCTCTACGATCTGGGCACCGAGACGTCGGTGCAGTTCACATCAGCGAGCGATCCGAGTGGCGATCCGAAGTTTTCGCCCGACGGAAGCCACCTGGCGTATACACGCAAGCACAATCTGTACGTACGGCCTGTAAGCGGTAAAGAAGAACGAGCGCTTACCAAGGACACCGGCGAGAACCTGTTTAACGGCGATATCGACTGGGTATACGCGGAAGAACTCGCGGTGCGCAGCAACTATTTCTGGTCGCCTGACAGCAAGCAGATCGTCTTTATGCACATGGATGAAACCAAGGTGCCCACCTATCCCATCACCGACTGGATCCCGACGCATCCCACCGTCGATCAGGAGAAGTATCCGAAGGTCGGAGATCCGAACCCGATCGTAAAACTGGGTGTGGTCGATGCGGACAAGGGCAAGGTGCGATGGCTCTCGCTCACGAGCGATGAAGATACCTACGTGCCGCGTTTTGGCTGGGTTCGCGATGGAGTGATTTGGGCCGAGGTGCTCAACCGCACTGAAGACAAGATGGACCTGTATTTTGTCGACGCGAAGACCGGCAAGTCGCGGATCGTACTCACCGAATCGACGCCCGGGGCGTGGATCGAGTTCGATCACAACGAAGTCCGCTTTCTGCCATCGAGCGGACAATTTCTGTGGCCGAGCTGGCGCGACGGGAACATGCATCTCTACCTCTACAGTTTCGACAAGCAGAATCCGATGGCAGGTGATGCGAAGCTTGAACGGCAATTGACGCAGGGTGATTTCTCGGTGGTGGGAGTCGAGGGCGTCGATGAAGCAGCGGGCACCGTCTTCTTCAGGGCGAACAAGGATGATCCGCGGCAGGAGCAGATTTTTTCAGTGCAGCTCGACAGCTCAGGATTTAAGGCGGTCACCTCAGGCGAGGGAATCCATTACGGAAACTTCAGCGATGACGGCAAGCACTATACGCACACATTTTTCGGGCCGCAGACTTCGACGAAGATTACTCTCTGCGCCGTTGGAGGCTCCTGCCACCCGGTGTGGGAGGCGCACGACGAGATTGCGGACTATGGCCTGCGCGCGCCGAAGTATCTGGAGTTCAAAGCCGACGACGGAACTGTGCTCTACGGGCGCCTGCTGCTTCCTCCCGAAGGAACGGTCAGCGGGAAAATCCCGCTCATTGTGAACATCTACGGCGGGCCGGCCGCGCAAATGGTCTTGAAAGGAATGCCGAGCGCCTTCGATGAAATCCTGGCGCGCAAGGGCTTTGCCATTTTTGCCGTGGACAATCGCGGCACGCCCGGCCGCGACCGCAAGTTTCAGACGGCCATTCGTCACGAATTCGGCGCAGTCGAATTAAAGGATCAGCTGACCGCGCTCGACCAGTTGCTGGCCGAGTATCCGCAGCTGGATAACAATCGCATCGCGATCTGGGGATGGTCCAATGGTGGATCGATGACCCTTTATGCGATGACGCACTCGGACCGCTTTCGCGCGGGCGTCGCCGTCGCTCCGGTAACCAATCAGGTGGACTACGATTCGATTTACACCGAGCGCTACATGGGCTTGCTCAAGGACGACAAGGAAGGTTACGAACAGTCGGATGTCACCAAATCAGCTGACAAGCTGCACGGAGCGTTGCTGCTCGTGCACGGCACGAGCGACGACAACGTGCACTTCCAGAACAGCATTCAGATGATCAACGCGCTCATCAACGCGGAGAAGCCGTTCCGGCTGATGATCTATCCCAACAAAACGCACAGCATCTCTGGCAAAGACGCGCGCATTCATTTGTTCACGATGATCGTGGATCATTTTGAGCGGGAGTTGAAGTAAGGGATTTGTGTGGGATTGGTTGCGTGTGGGGACGGGCGCCTTCGCCCTCCGAGCGCAACTCGAGTGGATTCGCGAGGCGGCCGGTTAGTGTCTACCTGAACCCTTGCGCGGGCGTTCTTTCGAAGAACTTTCTTTGGACGAACTCTCTTTCGAGGAGCTGTCCTTCGACGAACTTTCCTTGGACGAACTCTCGGTCGACGAGCTGTCTTTCGAGCCACCGTCTGACTTGGATTTCTCGTCCTTCTTGTCTTTATCCTTCGACGAAGACTCCCCGCTGCCCGACGACCCCGGCGAGGACGACTTCTTCGCGTAGTCGGTGACGTACCAGCCCGAGCCCTTGAACTGCACGGCCGGTGCGGAAATCATCTGTTCTACTTGCCCGCCACATTCCGGGCACTTCTTGACCATCTTGTCAGAGAACTTCTGGATTTTTTCGAAGCGATGACCGCACTTCTTGCATTCGTATTCGTAAAGTGGCATGAGTGTGAGACGGTTGTGAGGAGCAACTCGTTTTCACATTGATTTTAGGGGCCCGGGTTGGACTCCGTCAATTTCAGGGAGACGCGATTTACTTGGTGTCGGGCGTTTGCTCAGGTGTTGCGCCGGCGTTCTTGCACCCTGCGCAACGACTGGTTTTGAGGTAACGATAGAATCGCGGGTGTCCTCGATCGACCCAATACGGAGCTTCGTAGTTATCAATCCCAGGACCGGCGCTCATGAAACTGAAGAAGACGTGACGCGAGGGCCTGACGACGATTCCCGCGTGCCCACGCCACACAACCAAATCGCCAGGCTGCGGGTGCTTGACGCGCCGAAAGCTTTCCACCCCGTCATATAGGTCGTTGGAGTCTGCATACGCATAGGGGAAGCCTGCTCGTTCGTAAATTGCATGAACCAGGTGGGAACAGTCATGGCCGGCAAATTGACGCACTTTGGGATCGAGCGCTGCAGAGATTACTCCGAGCCCTTCGTCGGAAGTGAGTGTCCCAGCCTTTCGTTCGTGAGTCCCGCTCGTGGCTTCGCGCGTGTCGTTTGGCATCGCGGCCTGTCGAGGCGTGGTTTGCGCCGAGATTGACGTCACTGCACCCGCATACAAAGCTATTCCACAGAGCAGGGCCGCGCGCGTGGTTTTTGCCGGAGTCCGCATAGCTTCATTTTGATGCTGGATTCGCCTCCCGGGGAGATTACGGTTGTGCATGTATAAGACGGGGGTACCGCGACAGAACAGCGACAGAATTTGTATTTATGCTTTCAGCAAACGAACATAAACCGCTCGCGAGGCCCGAAAGTTACGGCCAGTGGTAGACTCCGGCCATGAAGGATGAAGGACAGGCGGCCGCGGGCCCGGCACTCTATCTCGTCGCCACTCCGATCGGAAATCTCGAAGACATCACCCTGCGCGCGCTCAGCGTGCTGAAGGAAGTGGACGTGATCGCCTGCGAAGACACGCGCCAGACGCAGAAGCTGCTCAATCACTACGCGATCGCGACGCGCACGACCAGCTATCACGAGCACAACGAGATGACGCGCTCGGCTGAACTGGTGAAAGAAATGCAGGAAGGCGCGAGCGTCGCGCTGGTCACCGACGCGGGAATGCCTGGCATTTCCGATCCGGGATACCGGCTGATCGCGCTGGCCATTCGCCATCGTATGCCGGTCGTGCCGGTTCCGGGAGCGTCGGCCTTTCTGGCGGCGCTGGTGGCGAGCGGCCTGCCCACCGACTCGTTTCGCTTCAGCGGATTCCTCCCCGCCAAGCGCGGCGAGCGGCGCGCAGCGCTGGAGGCGATCAAGAGTTCTCCGCGTACCCAGGTGTTTTACGAAGCTCCGCATCGCGTGGTCGAGAGCCTTGAGGACGTTTGCGAGGTTCTGGGTTCGCAGAGAAATGTGGTGGTCGCGCGCGAAGTGACCAAGTTGCACGAAGAGTTCCTCCGCGGCCGCGCGGGGGAAGTGTTGGAGAGTTTAAAGGCACGGGAAACGGTGAAAGGTGAGATCACTCTGCTGATTGGAAAAGCGGAGGAGGGAGATCCTCGTGGAGCGACGGACACACTCGTCCGCCTGTCAGTGCGCGAGCGGATGGAGCAGATCATGGCCGGAGAAAAAATGGACGAAAAAACCGCGCTAAAGAAAGTGGCAAAGGAGCGGGGCGTGTCGAAGAGCGAGGTTTATCGGGAGTGGCAGCGAGGAAAGTGAGGGTTCTGCTGAAGTGCTTCGAGCTGCGCTCGGCGGAAAGCGGAAGGCGGTCGCCTCCACTTGGCCTACTTCCCCACCAACTCCTTCTTCACAATCTCGCTTACCGTCTTTCCATCCACCCGCATCCCGGCGGCATTGAATTTAGCCATCGCGTTCTTCATCACCGTGCCCATTTCTTTCATGGTGGGAGCGCCCATCTCAGCGATGGCGGCCTTTACGCCCGCGACGATTTCCGCTTCGCCGGCGGCTTTTGGCAGGTAGCTTTCGATAATGACGATCTCGGCCGCTTCTTTGTCGGCCATCTCCTGGCGTCCGCCTTTGGAGAATTGCTCAACGGACTCCTTCCTCTGCTTGATCAGCGTCGACAGCACGGCCTGGGATTCCTTTTCGTCGAGCGGCGCCATCTTTTCCACCTGGCGCAGTTGCAGCGCGCTCTTCACCATGCGCAGGCACGAGAGGCGCGCCTCGTCTTTCGCTTTCATGGCGGTGACAATATCTTTCTGAATCTGTTCAGTGAGGCTCATAGTGCGGCAATTATAACGGACATATTTCACTCGTCGCTTTTTGCCACGACCAACCTGGGGTCTACTGCATCAGATGGACAGGAGGAATAACTTCATGAGCAAACTTGCGATTTGGGCCCAACTGGAAGCGAAGCCGGGCAAAGAAAAAGAGGTGGAAGACTTTCTGAAATCGGCACAGCCGCTGGCCGAGCGCGAGGCTGGCACGATCACGTGGTATGCCATCAAAATGGGTCCGGGAAAGTACGGCATCTTCGACACCTTCGCCGACGAAAACGGACGCAACGCCCATCTGAACGGCGACATCGCCAAGGCCCTCTTCGCGAAAGCGAAAGACCTATTCTCACAACCGCCAAAGGTCGACAAGCCGGAAATTCTTGCGTCGAAAACATCTCGCTAAAAACCGCCCTCGATGGCCCCGGACCCTTTGGCGTCGCTCAGGGCAGGCTGGCGTCCGGGGCTCCACGTCCTGACATGGGCTGTACCACGGCGCACTCCGCGACTTTGCGATGGAATATCTATCCCCGAAAACGTGCTCTGGGCGCGCAGTTCCTATAAACTAAAGGGTTATTCCCACTTATAAGGACTCTGCCTATGTTGCATAAGAATCGCCTTTTTACTCCCGGGCCAACGCCGCTGCTGCCGGCGGCGCAGACGGCCATGGCTTCGTTCACGGCGCACCATCGCACAGCTGACTTCAAGGCGCTGTTCCAGCGCGTTCTGGCCGATATGAAGGAGTTCATCGGCACCAAGAATGACGTGGTCGTGCTGGCCTCTTCAGGCACAGGCGTCATGGAGGCCTCGGTCTCGAACCTTACCTCGCCCGGAGATACCGTGTTGGTGCTGACCGCCGGAAAGTTCGGCGAGCGATGGACCGGTCTGGCCAAGGCGTTCGGTTGCCGGGTCGAGGTGCTCGAAGTTCCCTACGGAGAGACGTTCTCGCTGGATGAGATCCGTGCACGGATGAACAGTCAGATCCGCGCGGTGTTCGTGCAGGCGACCGAGAGCTCCACCGGCGCGCGGCATGACATTGAGGGCATCGCGAAGATCGTGCGCGCGAATGGTGAAGAGACTTTGCTCGTGGTCGACGCGATCACCGGGCTGGGCACGACGCATCTCGATGTCGATCGCTGGGGCGTAGACGTTATTATCGGCGGATCGCAGAAGGCGCTCATGATGCCTCCCGGGCTGGCGTATTGCGCCGTGAGCGAGCGCGCGTGGAAGCACATGGAGAAGACAACGTCCCCGCGCTATTACTTCGATCTGCGCAAGGAGCGCAAGTCGGCGGCGAAGGGTGAGACGGCGTACACGCCCGCGACTTCGCTATTCGCGGCGCTCGGTGCGGCGCTGGAGTTCATCCGCGGCATGGGCAACGGCAACCTCGCCATGGGACGCGAGGAACTCGTCAACAACGCCGAACTCTGCGCCGAGATGACCCGCGCGGGCGCGAAGGCTCTGGGATTGAAGCTGTATGCTTCCGCTCCGGCGGCGGCGCTGACCGCGATCTGCTCGCCGGATGGCATCGACTCCGGGAAGCTCGTGAAGGAATTCCGCGAGTTGTTCGACGCAGTCGTGGCCAACGGGCAGGGCGACATGAAAGGCAAGCTGTTCCGCATCGCCCACATTGGCTACTACGATTATCTCGACACGATTGGGATTCTGGGCGCGCTCGAACATGTGCTGGCCCGGGTGACCGACAAGAGCGTCGAGTACGGAGCGGCGGTGCGCGCGGCACAGGAAGTGTACGCGCACAGCTCAGAGACGGAAGCGGCAGTGCGGTAGAGCGCAGTGTTTTCGACGTCCGTCGAATTTTCGTCGCCCGTCATCCAGAAATCCCCACTTTTCGCGCAAAGAACGCGCGAGAAATGGGCACCCATTCATTCGGCAGCATCTATTTAAAGGAAATCATCCTTGAAAATCATCGTAGCGGAGAAAATCTCGGGATCGGCCGTGGCGCAACTGCAGGAGCCGGGCTGGACCATTCTTACGGCGGATCAACTCGACGGCAAACTGGCCGAGCATCTTGAGTCGGCTGACGCGCTTATCGTGCGGTCGGCGGTACAGGCCGACGCGAAGCTGCTGGAGCACGGCAAGAAGCTGCGGGTGATTGGCCGCGCGGGCGTTGGCGTCGACAACATCGACCTCGAAGCCGCGACTCACAAGGGCATCGCGGTGATGAATACGCCGGGCGCCAACGCGGTCGCGGTGGCGGAGCAGACTCTCGGAATGATGCTGGCGATGGCCCGTCACCTATGCCGCGCGGATGCTTTGATGCATGCGGGTAAGTGGGAGAAGAAGTCGCTGCAAGGCACGGAGCTGCGGGCGAAGACGCTGGGCATCATCGGCCTCGGACGTATCGGAATGGAAGTCGCGCGGCGGGCGCGGGCGTTTGGCATGGAGTTGGTCGCGCACGATCCGTTTGTGTCGGTGGCTGTGGCGAAGGAGCAGGGGATCCGACTCGCAGGGCTCGACGAACTGTACGCCGCCGCCGATTACATCACGCTGCACGTTGGGCTGACGCCGCAGACGACGGGCATGATCAATGCCGCATCGATCGCGAAGATGAAGAAGGGCGTGCGGCTGGTGAATTGCGCGCGCGGCGAACTCGTGAATGAGGTCGATCTGGCCGAGGCTCTGAGATCCAAGCAAGTTGGCGCGGCAGCGCTCGATGTGTTTATCGAAGAGCCGTTGAAGAACTCTCCGCTGACGGCGCTTGACAACGTGATCCTCACGCCGCACGTGGGCGGATCGACGCATGAAGCGCAGGAAGCGGTCGGCGTGCAGATTGCGCAGCAGGTAAAGGAATATCTGAAGCACGGCGTGATTCAGAATGCGGTCAACGTGCCTTCGGTCTCCGCCGAGGAATACGCGACCATGCAACCGTACATCGTGCTGGCCGAACGCATGGGGGCATTTCTGGCGCAGGTTTCGGAAGGATCGATCGAAGAGATTTCGATTCGCTACGGCGGGCATATTGCGGAGTGGAAGACGGAATTGATTCGCAATGCGGCGATCAAGGGAATCCTGAACCAGGCGCTCGAAGAGAAGGCCAACCTGGTGAACGCGGCGACCATCGCGAGTGCGCGCGGCTTGCATGTTTTGGAGTCGCACAAGGCGAAGGCCTCCACTGGCGGCGCGGGGAGTGTGCTGTCGATTTTTCTGAAGTCGTCGACCGAGGAGCACATGGTGAAAGGCGCGGTGCTGCACGAGAGCGCGCCGCGACTGCTTCATGTGGATGGCATCGACGTGGAAGCTCCGCTGGAACGCAATCTGATTTATCTACGCAACCGAGACGTGCCGGGCGTGATTGGGAAAGTCGGGACAATCCTGGGCGAAGAGTCGATCAATATCGCAGACTTCTCGCTTGGCCGACGCAGTGCTGAAAGTTCGGACCAGCCCCGCGAAGCGATCGCGGTCGTTCACGTAGACGGAGGCGTGTCCGATCAAGTGCTGGCGAAGCTGCGAACGATTCCCGCGGTGCACAAGGCGAAGGCGGTGCGGTTGTTCTGAGTGGATTGCAGATGGCAGATTTCAGATTGTAGATTTCAGACAATCTGCAATCTTCATTCGGCTACGATTCGGTTTCGTCTCTTCGCAGTTTGCGGCTTTCGGCGAGCAGGGCCATGGAGTGCATCAGGTTCTGCAGCGTCACGATGCCGATCAGGCGCTGGTCTTCGACCACGGGGATGATGCTGGAATTGCGCGCGGTGAGTTTGCGGAAGGCCGAACCGAGCGAGTCCTGGCGCACGGACACTTCGAATATCTTGTTCATCACGGCCTGCACGTAGCCGTTGCCTTCTGCGCGCAACGCATCGAGAATGCGTTGCTTCGAAATCACTCCCACCATATCGCTGCCGCGAACCACGGGGAAATCATCCTGCAGAGAATGAACGGCTTTCTCCAATGCATCTTCCAGCGTGTCAGCAGGCGACAGCGTGGCGAAGTCGGTGAGCATGACTTCCTCGAGCCGGACATTGTCGAGTACCGACTGAAATACAAGCGCGCGCTCCTCGAGTTGAGCGGCAGAGAAGACAATGACGCCGACCATGGTGAGCCAGTTATCGCTGAACAGGCCCGCAATCATCAGGACCATCGCGATCGCGTTGCTGATAGAGACTGCGCGGCGCGTGGCCGCGGAAGCGTCGATCGTACGCGAGAAGAAGGCGCGCAGGATGCGCCCGCCATCGAGCGGATAAGCGGGCATGAGGTTCAATACGGCCAGGTAGAGGTTCGCCCAGACTACGCTCTTCGGCAGGTTGCCGACCTGCAGGAACGGCCACTTCCAAAGATCGCCGCCGCGACCCGTGCCCATAACGGCGGCGGCAGCGAGGCAACCGAGGGCCAGGTTCACGAGCGGTCCGATGAGGGCGAGTCGAATCTCCCGCTTCCAAAGCAGCGCGGCAGGGTGCGGCTTCTCGCCAGTCTTCTCCAATGATTTTTCCAGCCGCGATTCGTCGTAGAGTGTGACACCGGTGAGCGGCAGCAGGATTACGGCCTTGGCGATCATCCCAAAGCGCCGGGCGGCGAGAATGTGTCCGCATTCGTGCGCGCCAACGCAGGCCAGAATGATTCCGACGAGCGCGAGGTCGCGCGAACCGTTGGCGCCGTTCTGATGCGCGACGTAGTCCGTCCAGAAAACAAACATGGGCAGCAAAAAGAATGTAAGGTGAATTCGGACATCCACACCGAACAAACGCCCGACGGGAATGGACCAGCTGCGCATAAGTATTACGCTTATTCTACATGGGCAGCTATAGTGATTGCGGAAGCTTGGGTCCAAGAGCCATGCGGGTGATCGCGGGGAAGTATCGAAGCCGGCCGCTGCGTTCGTTGCGCGGGATGGATATTCGCCCGACGTCGGACCGTCTGCGGGAAACGCTGTTCAACGTGCTGACCGCGGGGAATCCGGCGGCACTCGAGGGCAGCGTTTGGCTCGATCTATTCGCAGGAACGGGTGCGGTGGGAATTGAGGCGCTGAGTCGAGGGGCGAAGGAAGTGTACTTCGTGGAGTGCTCGACGAGAGCAGCGGACGTGATCCGCGGCAACCTGCAGAGCCTTGGCATTGTCGGCGGATTCAAGCTTTTACAGGATGAGCTGCCGCACGCATTCTGGCGCATGGAGCGGCAACGCGTGGCCGCCGACGTGGTGTTTATCGATCCGCCATATCGCATGAAAGATGCGTACACGAATACGCTGCGAGCATTGGTGGATTCGTCGCTAGTGTGGGCCATGTCTGTGGTGATTGCGGAGCACGAGAGGAAATTCGATCCGGGAGACGAGTTTGGGCCGTTGCGGAGATTCCGGAAATTGGCGCAGGGCAGCGCGGCGCTGAGTTTCTACCGCATGGGGAGTGCGGGGGATCTGCGAGTGTAAAGCGCTACATGATCAGATCGTCGGTGCGGCGCGCGATCGGATGCTGCATCTCCTCAAGATCGTTCTTCACCATGTTCAGGCCGTAAACGCAGCCTTCAAAATTCTTGGACAAGCAAGCGAATAGCGGCGCGACTTTGGCGTACTCGAAGTGCTCAAACTTCGAAACGATGTAGTAACTTTCTTTGCCCGCTTTGATCCATTCCACAAAGTTTTCCAGTCGCTGACGGCGCAGGCGGAAGTGATTGATGCTGTCGGGGAACATTCCGGCGAAGAAGAGCGCGTAGTCGCCGATGTGTTTGCGCACCTGACGCTCGCGATCGAATGAAGGCGCAGGACCATAGATGGGATCGGACTCGATGAGCATCTCGCCGACATCGGTGAGCGGACGATCCGATGCGTCATGAATCTTAAAAAGTTGATCGGCCTCACAGAATTCTGCCAGCAGATGAGAAACGTAGGCGACGACTTGCGGATCGCGAATCCCAATTTCTTCGGCGTAGTGTCGTCCGACTAGATCCTGAAACAGGTCTTGCAGCGGATGTGATTCCGGAATCATAATTTTGGGCCCCCTGAATTCCGCGCCGGGCACGGATTTTCGGCCACTTGCAGTTGTAGATACCTTACTTCAATAGCGCAACGCAAGTGACTTTTGTTTATCGGCATGATTCGTTTTCCTGATCAATTGCCTCGTGAGTTAGAAGAGGAGCGATTCACGGCGAGTTGTCCTCTCTATCCGTTAGAGCAGGAGTGACTTGTTGCGGAATTACGTGCGGATTTTGCTGTATCTGCTGGCACTCGAAGCACGTGGCTGCCAGGCCTGCGCAGAAGTGTCTGCACTTCCGCTTGTAGAATGAAATTCACGGGGGAATCTTTAGATGGCTCGACAGAGTTTGAAACGGGAGAACATTGCCAGCGGGACGACATGGGAACCGATCGTAGGTTACTCTCGCGCGGTGAAGATTGGGTCATACGTGCATGTGTCGGGGACGACGGCGACCGGGCCCAACGGCAAGATCGTCGGAGTGGGAGACGTGTACGCGCAAGCGGTGCAGACGCTGAAGAACATTGAGAGCGCGCTCAAGAAGGCGGGGGCCAGCATGAAAGATGTCGTCCGCACTCGCATGTACGTCACGAACATTGCAGAGTGGGAGAAGATTGGGAAGGCGCACGGCGAATTCTTCCGCGACATTCGTCCGGCGACGTCGATGGTGCAGGTGAGCGCGCTGATCTCTCCCGAGATCCTGGTGGAGATTGAGGCCGACGCAGTGCTGCCGTAACCGCGATTTCTGACGGGACGAGAGCGTGGCTGTTCAGGGCAGCGGCTTAGACATCCTCACGAAATGGCACGGCACCTTCGGGGCGAGGCCGGGGGGAAAGGGCTCAATGCCGGTTTCAATGTATCCTCTGTTGCGATAGAACGAAGGCAGTTCCTGGCGGACGTTCACGATGCGCAGGTCCATGAAGCGGCAACCTGCTTTTGCGCAGTAGTCCTCGCCGGCGGTCATGAGTGTAGAACCAAGACCAGCTTTCTGCCGCTGCGGGTCGACCGACAGGAGGCCCAGGTAAGCCCGATCGCTCCTCAGTTCAACGTAAACACAGCCGATGAGAACTCCGTGCTCGGCGGCGACCAGGAATTTTCCCACCTCGAGCAGCGACCGCACCGTCTTCACGTCGATGCGATCGTGATCAACAAGGAAGGCCTCCGCCCGCCCGAAAGCGGCGTTGATGACGGCGGTGATGGCTTCCGCTTCCTGTGCCTCTGCGATACGCACTCGCACAAACGTCCTCCCGATTTGGCGACTGGGGATTATTTTCTCGCAAATTTGCTTGACAAGCGTTTCGCCGCGAGCATAATGCGTCAATCCACTTTCGTTTGGTTCAGCGTCGGTTCCGGATGTCGAGGCATTGGAGGTCGGTATGAGCGTGCTGGAACTTTGTGATCGAGAAATTGCAGCGGTAGGAATCGAGGCCAGCGTTGCGGACGCAATTCACAAAATGCTCGACCATCATGTTGGCGCGGTCGCGGTGGTCGATAGCGAGTACCGTGTGGCCGGAATCTTTACCGAGCGCGACGTGTTGCGCAAGATGTCGCTCAGCCACGTGGATCCACGCGTAACGCCGGTGCGCGATCTGATGACGACGCCGGTGGAGATGGCGACACGCGGGACGGGCCCGGGCGAGGCCCTGACGACCATGCTCGAGCGGCATTTCCGGCACCTTCCGGTGGCTGACGACGGCGGAAAGCTGCTAGGAATTCTGTCCATTCGTAATCTGTTGGAGTGGCGCGTGGATGATCTGAGCCGCGAACTGGAATCGCTCGAGCAGTACGTCTCGAATGATGGGCCGGGCGGCTAGACTCCGGCGATGAGACTGATGCCAAGCCAAATCCTCACGGGCCGTTCTCCCCTTAGCTGATGGCGACCTCTCCGTCTGCTTTGCCTGGAACGATCGCAGGCGTTCGCATCGCCACATCTGTGTTCTTTTTGCTGTTTGGAGAATACAAAGTGGCGACGCCCGGCTTTGCGCATGGGGGATTTCAGACGTATTTGCGCGGCTACATCACCACCGACTCAGTCAATTTTTATCGCCCGTTTTTGTCGGGTCTCATCCTGCCGCGCGCCGTGTTTTTCGGGTACGTAGTCGGGGTGGTTGAATTGCTTGTCGGTGTAGCTTTGTTGCTCGGGCTGTGGGTGCGTCCGGCATGCGTTCTCGGCGCGCTATTCCTGCTGAATCTGACGCTCGCCACCTGGTGGGACGCCGGCCGCGGCGCGCCCTTGTGGCGTTACTTCGGCGCCCGCCTCGACACGCTGCCTTTGCTACTGCTCCTCATCATCTTTTTTGCCGCCGACGCTGGACGAGTGTGGGGTCTCGACGGGAGACGCAGGTCGATCAGGTAGTGTCTTGCCAACTGAAATCACTGGAGGAGAAACGCTGTCATGAGGATTCTTAAGGCTGCTTTAACAATATCTTCATTCTTTCTGGGCGCAATGCTGGTGGCGCAAACATCGGGGCATATTGCGGTTCACGCCGGGCGCGTGCTCGATGTGAGGACAGGCAAGTTGCTGGCGGACCAGGTGCTGGTCATCGACGACGGAAAGATTGTGAGCGTGGGTGCTGCAGCCGAGGCGAAGATTCCGGCGGATGCGGTGCGTATCGAGCTGCCGAATGCGACCGTGTTGCCGGGGATGATCGATGCGCACACGCACCTGACGATGGAGCCCCGCTTTGGGTACGAGACGCTGGCGATCTCGGTGCCGCGCGAGGCCTTGATCGGCGCCAAAAACGCGCGTCTGACTCTGCTAGCGGGATTCACCACAGTGCGAAACGTTGGAGCCGGTAATTTCACCGACGTGGCGCTGCGCGATGCGATCAACGCCGGCGATGTGCCCGGTCCGCGAATGCTTGTGAGCGGGCCCGCGCTGAGCATTACGGGCGGCCACTGCGACAACAACATGCTGCCGTTCGAGTATCACGCCACCAGCGATGGAGTGGCCGACGGAATTTCCGCAGTGCAACATAAGGTACGCGAGAACATCAAGTACGGCGCCGACCTGATCAAAGTGTGCGCGACCGGCGGAGTGCTTTCTCTGGGGGACAATCCGCAGGCATCGCAGTTCACGCTTGAAGAGATGAAGGCGATTGTGGCCGACGCCCATCGCCTGGGGCGCAAAGTCGCGGCGCACGCGCATGGGGCGGAGGGAATTCGGTGGGCAGCGGAAGCAGGCGTCGACTCGATTGAGCACGGGTCTTACATTGACGACGCGGGCATCGCCGCGATGAAGGAGCACGGCACCTATCTTGTGCCAACCCTCTATCTCGGCGACTGGATGATCGACAACGCGGGACTGACGCATCTGCCTGCGCCGCTGATGGCCAAGGCAAAGGAAGTGATTCCGGCGGCGCGCAAGAATATTGCGCACGCGTTTGCCAGCGGAGTGAAAGTTGCTTTCGGAACGGACGCGGCGGTTTATCCGCATGGACTGAACGCGCACGAGTTCGCCGTGATGGTGCGTCTGGGCCTGACACCGCTGCAGGCGATTCAGGCGGCGACGCTGAACGCTGCGGACCTGCTGGGATGGTCGGGCAAGGTTGGAGCGCTCGAGCCGGGTGCGTGGGCGGACATCGTCGCGGTGGATGGGGATCCGCTGAAGGATGTGACTACGCTCGAGCGGGTGAAGTTTGTGATGAAGGGCGGCGAGGTGGTGAGGAACGAGTACGGGAAATAAATTCCAAGGCATCAACCACTAAGGACACGAAGGTCCACGAAGGAAATCATCTTGCGACTTGCCTTCGTGGACCTTCGTGTCCTTGGTGGTTGATGGTTCTGCCCACCTGTTCCGTCACCCAGTCGGTCCAGTAGGCTGAGGCGCCGCTCGAGAGGAGTGGGGCCTTGCCCTCTACGGCGTCCACGAAATTCTCGATCATCGGATAGTGCAGGTTCGCGTGTGGAGGCAGACTCTCGCGCGCGCTGGGATAGATCAAGTCGGGGCCGTTCAGCGGAGATAGTTCCATCTCGCCGTCGGTGCCACGGAAGCGGCATTCGTCGCGGCTGACTTTCGAATGCCAGCGTACATCGACGATGCCGCGTACGCCGCCCGCGTACTCAGTCATCACGGTGGCGTTGTCTTCAACCGCGTAGTGATGCACAACGTTCGAGAGCTGTCCGGTGGCGCGCAGCGGCTGGCCGAAGAGAAAATTCAGCACGTCGATGCGATGGGAGGCGATGTCGAAGAGTGGGCCGCCACCGGCCTTGGCCGGGTCGACGAGCCAACTGCGGCTGCCGGTGCCGTCGAACCATCCATGACAGGTGAGCTCGGCGAACACGGGCTTGCCGATTGCGCCCGCTGCCAGCAGCTGCTTCGCACGCTGTACTTTGGGATAGCAGCGGCGATAGTACGCGACCCCAAACATCTTGCCGCTCTGTTCGGCGGCCTGCAGCATGGTGCGGGCCTCGGGCTCATTCATCGCCATGGGCTTTTCGCACAGCACGTGCTTGCCCGCGCGCAGAGCCTGAATCGTCTGTGGGGCGTGCAGAAAAACCGGCGTGCCCACGTAGACGGCGTGTACATTGGCTTGAACTTCAGGATCGGCGAGCGCCTCTTCGAGCGTGGACCAGGTGCGTGTTTGGAATGGCGCTGCTTTCGCGGGATCGCGAGTGACGAGGCCGTAGAGGCGGCTGCGTGGCTCCGCCTGAATTGCCGGGATGACGCGGCGGATGGCAATGTCGCCGATTCCGATGACGATCCAGTTGATCATGCAGGCTAGAGTTTAATTCATCGACTGCATTGGCAGGGCTGTCGCGCGTCGCTCGACGGACAGCGGCGGCTGTCTCCACATAAAAAATCAAAGGCCGGCCTGGGCCGGCCTTCGAGATCGATCTTGAACAGGAACTACTTCTTGGGAGCGATCGCGTCTTTCGCGGCCTTGGCGACGCGGAACTTCACGACGGTCTTGGCTTTGATCTGGATGGGTTCGCCAGTCTGCGGATTGCGTCCGACGCGGGCCTTCCGGTGCGCCTTTACCAAACGGCCGAGGCCGGGGACGACGAAGATGCCGTTCTTCTTGGTTTCTTTAATCGCGGTGTCGGCCAAATTTTCCAGGAATGCCGCCACTGTCTTGTTGGGGAGCTCAGACTTCTCGGCGAGGTGCCGGATGAGTTGAGTCTTGGTTAAACCTGCTGCCATACTTCCTCCTCGTAAAAATCGATTTAATACCAGCGGGCGCTATCTTATACCCACTGCCCTGTGGAAAACACCTTATTTTACAGGGGTTTTCTAATTCATGCACGCGGGAGGGGGCATTTTTAGAGGGCTTTCGATGCATGCCGGTGACGGGATGGGCCGGACATGCGTACCAGCGTGGTAACCGGAGAATCAATTTCGGATTGCAGATTTTAGATTGCAGATTGGAGAACCATGCCCAGAGCATTCCGTTCGAAAATGCAGTCTTCAATCTGCAATCTGAAATCTGAAATCTGAAATGTGCTATCGTTCCGGCCCGTCGATAGTGGAATGTTCAAAGCAAGATGCAATAATGCTTCGAGGAGTCCGATTTGAGTTGCGCGATTTGTGAAATCCGAAAGGAAAAGCGCTTTTGCCCGGCGGTGCATGGGCGCATCTGTCCGCAGTGCTGCGGCGAGCAGCGTGAAGTGACGCTTGATTGTCCATTGGATTGCCCGTATCTGCTGCAGGCGCGCGAGCATGAGAAACCGCGCACGTCGGACCAGATCGATCCGGCAGGTTTGTTTCTGCAGATCGAAGTCTCCGACCAGTTCATGTATGAGAAGGAACATCTGCTGATGGGGCTGACGTATGCGCTGGCAAAGGCGGCGCGGGCCGACCGCAGCTTGCACGATCAGGAGTTGATTGCCGCGCTTTCAATGCTGGCGACCAGCTACGAGCGCCGCATCAACTCGGGTCTGCACTACGAGCCGCCGTTGACCAGCGATTCGCAGCGACGGGCTGCCGCCGAGGTCGAGACCATGGTGAAGGAATATCGCGAGGCCGAGCAGAAGCACGCGGGCTATTCGAGCCTGCGCGATTCCGATGTGCTGAAGGCGCTCGTGTTTCTGCTGCGGTTGGGGCATGGGCGAACGTCAGGACGTCCCAAGTCGCGGGCATTTGTGGAGTTTCTGTTTGCGCAGTTCCCGGAGAAAGAGTCGGCCGTGCTCGCGCCACAGGAAACCGGGAGCCGGATTATTCTTCCTTAAACCTGTTGGCCACGGATTTTCACGGATGCACACGGATCTGAGAAAACTTCTGATTGATCCGTGAGAATCGGTGGCTATGTTTTCGCACTCTTTCGCACTTCTTGGCCGGTGGGTAGGGCCTCTAGCAACTGCTGGGCTGTTTTCTTTAAGACGGGATGACGCGCGTCTGGTGCGATTTCTGCCAGCGGCGCGAGCACGAAGCGGCGCTCGTGCATCGCAGGATGCGGAATCGTCAAATCTGGCGAGTCGATGATCGCCTCACCGAAGAGCAGGATGTCGAGATCGATGGTGCGCGGGCCTTTTTCCTGAACGCGCTGGCGTCCCATGTCTCGTTCGATCTTAAGTAGCGCCGCCATCAGTTGCTCGGGCGTGTCCGTGGTTTCGAGAGCGACGGCACAGTTCAGGAACCACGCTTGGTTGGGGACCTCGACCGGCTCAGTTTCGTAGAACGAAGACACAGCTACGACTCGGCCTTCCGCTGCCAGCCTGGCGATGGCATCGCACACGTGAGTTTCACGGTCACCGATATTGGAGCCGAGCGAAAGGTAGACGAGGTTGGGCATTCGGGTCTGCCGACAGTTTTACTCTGCTGAGTTCCGGCGGTGCAATCCTTGGATCGTGCCAACGAAGGGTCCATCACCTTGGTTACTACCGTGTCTCTCCGGGCCGCCCCTAGAATCGTGACATGACGTTGGACTCTCTCCTCCTGAGCCAGGATCCGGAATTGGTGCGCATAATCCGGCCCACGCTCGAAAAGCTTTCGATTGACGTGGAGATCTGCCATGAGGCGAGGGCAGCCACCGACATTCTGATCTCCGACAAGTTCGACGCCATCATTGTGGATTGCGACGACCTGAAGGGCGGCTTGGCCGTACTCCAGGGGCTCCGCGCCACGCCGAGCAACAAAAACTCTGTCACTTTCGCCGTTCTCAACGGAAAGAGAACCACTACGCAGGAAGCTTTCGGCATGGGCGCAAATTTTGTTCTGCAGAAGCCGATCAGCGCGCTCAATGCGTCACGATGCTTTCATGCGGCTTTGAATTTTATGGTTCGGGAGCGCCGACGATATTTCCGACAGCCGGTGAAGATGCTGGTCCAGGTCATGCTTGAGGGAAAATCCCTGAGTGCTACGAGCACCAACATCAGCGAAGGCGGCATCGCGCTGATGCTGCGCGAGGCGCTGCCCAAAGGCGCTGCACCACACTTGAAATTCTCACTGCCCGAAGGAAACCTTCACTTTGAAGTCGAGGCCGAAGTGGCCTGGGTCGATGTTAAGGGCCGCGCCGGGTTCCGCTTTCATAATGTTCCGAAAAGTTCGCAGGAACAGCTGGAGAAATGGCTCGACGAGCGCATGGAAGAGGAATTTCCCGGGGCCAAAGAACGGCTGGCGGCCGCGGAGTCTGAAACCACGCACTAGCGCTTCCTTCCCTGATCCTTTCTACCGGAACCTTCCTTAAGACTTGCGTCTGGCCGCCCACGTGGCACTCTGGTAGGTCGATTCCCGAAGAATCGCCGGAGCGCCAGTATGTTGACCAATGATTTCCGCATCTCGAAGGTACAAAGAACCTTGCGCTGGTTTGAAGAGGATATTCCTCTGCTCAACATGCGCGTGAAAGAGCTGTCGAAAGAGCGTCAAGAGTCGGCGCGAAAGTTTGCCGCAGCCGTGATTGACGAGACGCGAGCAGAATTGGAACGGTTGTTGCGTGAGCGGCCGACGGAGGTTAGTGATTCTGGCGAGCCGCCGTGCGAACCCGCGGATTAGAGTGAGGATCCAGCCGCGGCGGTTGAGCTGGAGGGGCGATCCTCGGCGGTGGTTTCTCCTGAGAAAGTAACTTCCTCCCACAACGTCTTGTCGCGCAGAATGCGCGAAACCAGCGCGGTGTGCATGGCGTGACCTGCGCGGTCTGCGACCACATTTCCCAGAATCTGTTTTCCCAGCAGAGCCAGGTCGCCAACGAGGTCGAGGACCTTGTGGCGCACGAATTCGTCCGGGTAACGCAACGGTCCGTTTTCGACGCCCGTACGGGTGAGGACGATGCAGTTCTCGCTCGACGCTCCACGAATGAGTCCCATGTTGCGCATGGCCTGCTCGTCTTCGCGCGAACCAAACGTGCGGGCGGCGGCGATGTGCCGCAGATAACTGCCGTTGGTCAGTTCCACCTGGAAGGTTTCTTTGCCGATGAGTGGATGCGGAAAGTTTATGGAGTAGGAAACGGAGTAGGTGTCGCCGGGATAGACTGCGATGAACTTGCCGCCTTCGCGCATCTCCACTTCCCGGCGAATCTTTAGATACTTTCGCGGACGCCGCTGGGTGCGGATGCCCGCCTTGCGAATCATCTCCACAAATGGACGCGCACTACCGTCGAGGATAGGCAGTTCAAGGTTGTCGAGCTCGACGATCGCGTTGTCGATGCCTAATCCGATGAAAGCCGAGAGCACGTGCTCGGTCGTGGAGATGAGCACGCCTTTTTTCATAAGGCTGGTTGCGTAACTGACGCGGGCCACATTGCGGCTGATCGCTTCGATTTCGAAGCCATCGAGATCGGTGCGCCGGAAAACGATGCCCGTGCCGGACTTGGCAGGGAGAATCCGCATGAACACCGGAGCGCCGCTATGCAAGCCAACGCCGCTACATTCCACCGCGGAGCGGATTGTCTGCTCGTGGGTCAAGAAGAGAGTGGATGTCTTGTTGTGAACGCTGTAGATTACCGCCCGAGCTGGGGAAACTGTCTGTGGTAAAAAAGCCACACTCCGTGGCGGAATCGGGAGGCTGGACCCGGGTTAGAGGGCTCGCGATATGTCTTATATATTATTGTAGACAAACAACTTAATCCGACACTGCCGCAACCCAGCCGCAGATTGTAAGGAGCCTAGAAGGGAAACAATCCCTCGTTATAAAGCTATTTTCAGCGCTTGCTGGACTGCTTGCCTGCAGGTTTGTTGGGGTTATAGCCGGAGTTGGGGTCGAACATGGTCTCGTCGAGTCCCTGGTTTATGGTCGCCGAAAACAGAAAGCGCTGGCGCGACATGTCGCCGTTGAAATTGCGCGTGACGTTGTAGGGGATCATCACCCCGGAGACCAGGCGATAGTTATCGTAAATCTCTTCCTCAAGATTCTTCTGCTTGTCGATGGGATCGCGCCACTCGAAGGCTTTGCGGATGGGAAGGTGGTTGTCGATATCGAAATCTAGCGTGACACTCTCATTCTTCGAGTTGATGAGAGTCACTTGTTCTGCGGAATGCTGCGCCGCAATAGCGCTGCCTTCATAGAGAAGAATTACTCCCGGATCGGTGACCCACGTACGAAGAACCGTCTCAAGCGAATAACGGCGTTGCCTGAGATAGTCGACGAGATCTTTTGCTTCGACCGGGTGGGGACCCTTATAAGTGATTTCGTATCCCTTGTCGCCGACGAAGATCCTGGCGATGTCGCGCTCCTTCGTGTATTCGACGCGCTCTTTGTCGGGAAACTCGGTAAAACTCCAAAACACGTCTCCGCCGCCGGGGCGCCCGTGATGAAAGCTGTAGCCGCGTCCTTGCTGCTCAAAGTCGCGGATGGTGAGGTAGGCCTGTCCACCCAGCGCCTGAATGGCTTGATCGATCAGAGCCTTGGCCTTGTGGGCATTGTCGAGCGCCGCTTTGTCAACGGGGACTCTGTCGGAGGGGGTCGGAGTCGCGGGAGCAGAGGAGGGCGTGCCGGGGGACGCTTGCGCAGATGACTGATTTGCGGCGTTCTGCGGCAGTTCCCAAGCATAGGAACAGGCCGAGCACACCAAAACCAGAATGGGGAGAAACTGTTTCATTCCTCTTAAGGGAGTCGCGTGCAATCAGAATTGTAGCGTTTCCTGGGGGTTTCCTGCCTGCAGGTGTCGAAGCTCCTCTAAATTCCTTGGATGCAGGAAAAGGGCGAACTGCAGTCCTTGTGCCGCTTTTTGTGGGGCAAATATCCGCCTAAGTGCTATTTCTTTAGGGTGGACTATCCCACCAGGACCGCGCCGCCGTTGACGTTGAAGATTTCACCAGTGATGAAGCTTGCATACTCGGTGCACAGAAAGAGTACCGGAGCGGCGATTTCTTCAGCTGTCCCGGCGCGGCCGAGAGGGATGGTGCGGCGAATCTGCTCACCAACGTGGGGATCAGCAAGCGCTCCGGCACTCATGTCGGTGTCGACCCATCCCGGCGCAACGCAATTAACGTAGATGCCGTCCGAGGCCAGTTCGGTCGAAAGGCTCTTCACCATGCTGATGATGGCTCCCTTACTCGCGGAATAGTCGCAGTGAAAGGCCTCGCCGCGCTGCCCGCTGGTGGAGCTGATGAGCACGATGTGTCCTGCCGTTTTGTTGTGACGGGGCTGGGATTTCATTTGAGCCACGCCGTGTTTGACGAGGCCGAAGACGCCGTCGAGGTTGATCGACATAGTGGAGCGCCATTGCTCGTCTGACATCCGCTCGATCGCGACATCTTCGGAAGGCCACACCCCATGGTTGGCGACCAGGATATCGACCCGGCCAAAATGTTTCACGGTATCTGCGACGAGGGCGCGGGCTGCTTCGGGATTGTTGAGATCGGCAGCGATCGGATGGCACATCGATGTGCCGCACTCACTCGCCAAGGCGTCTGCCTGCGAACGCGCGCTGCGATAACTGAACGCTACCTTCGCACCTGCGGCGGTGAACATGCGAACGGTAGCAGCTCCAATGCCGCGCGAGCCGCCAGAAATGAGAGCGACCTTGCCGGAGAGAGAAAGAGGAATTGGCATAGCAGATTAGGCTATCGTATGAATCGCAGTTCGGGAAGGAAGGCTGTAAGCGTGGGACAATCTTTCGCGGAATTGTGCCTCAGTCTGCTGAGTTTGACGACGTGCGCTCAGACCTCAACCCACGAAGGAGCAGGCGCACCATCATTCCGTCGAAGCGCGTTCCGCTCATGTGCGAGAGTTCATCGAGAGCCTGCTCGGGAGTCCGGGCGGCTGCAAAAGATTGCTCCGTGACCATGTTGGCGTAAGCGTCCGTTACCGCGATGATCCGTGCCCAGAGCGGAATCTCCTCGCCGCGCAAACCGTCAGGGTAGCCAGAACCATCGAAGCGCTGGTGATGATGTTCGATCGCTTCGCGCATCATCGTGGAGTGAGGAATGATCCCCACAATCTCGCCGCCGACGTATGCGTGCATCTTTACCTGAAGGAATTCGTCTTCTCCGAGCGGACCCACTTTGTTCAGGATTCGTTCGGGGACAAAGATCTTGCCCACGTCGTGAACGCGTGCTGCATAGACCAGATCCGCAGTTTCCTCCGCAGACAAGCCCAGTCCGCGAGCAATCACTTCAGCATACCGGGCTACGAGGTCTCCGTGCCCAGCGGTCTGCAATTCTCGCGACTCGGCGGCGCGGCTCAGCGATTCAATCGCCTCCTTCAGCACAGCGACGTTGCAGTTTTCGTCGCCGCCGCAAAGCTTGTACAGAGTCGAAGTCAATTCTTCCAGCTGCTCAGGGCCCGTGCGTTCGCGCTGCAGGAAGCCTTCGATATAGGCGGAAATCTGTTGGCGCTGGCGCGCAAAATCCTGGCCCTCGACGAACTCTTGCGCCGTCGAGACCAGATTTCCGCCAGAGCGCTTCGAGACATACATGCCGGCGTCGGCTACGCGGATAATGTCTTCAATGGAAAAGCCGTGCATGGGGAAACTTGCGACGCCGAAACTGCCGGTGACGTGGTGTTCCATGAGCATGGGATCGCTCGCGAGCCACTGACGCAGGCGTTCGGCGAGAACCTGCCCCTGTTCGGCGCCGGTTTCCGGCATGAGGACGATGAATTCATCGCCGCCGTAACGCGCTACTACGTTCGACTGGCGGGACTTCTGCTCAAGCAGACGGCCAACACGCGCCAGCACGAGATCACCCTCGAAGTGGCCCATGGTGTCGTTGACCTCTTTGAACTTGTCGAGGTCGATGAGAACGACGGAAAACGGTCGCCCGGAACGCGACGCGCGCTTCCATTCCGCCGACAGGGCTTCCCAGAAAAATCTGCGAGTCTTGATTCCGGTGAGACCGTCAGTAATGGACTGCTGTTGCAGTTTCTGGAAGACGAACGCGTTGTGCAGGGCGGTGGCTAACAAGTCGGCCAGCGTGTTGAGGATCAAAACATCCTGCGGCGAAAACGCGTTTTCATTGCGGCTTTCGACGTTGAGGACTCCGAGCAGCGACTCGCCGTACGTGATCGGAATGCAAAGAACGGCGCGGGAATCGGGCAAGATTCCAGTCAGATTTCCTGGCAATGCATTCTGCACCAGCGCGCGTTCGCCGGTGCGCGCGACGCGGCCAAGAATGCCCGTCCCCAGCGGAATGCGCTTGCCCATGGCGTGCGCCGTGGCTCCAGCTTCGGCCTTGATCTCGATTTCCTTGGTGCCGTAATCGAGTAAGCCGATGCCAATGTGATCGAAACTGAAGTTCTTCTGAATCTCGCTCGCGATCTGGCCCAGCATGTGAACGGGATCGTCGCTGGAGATGGCAGTTCGGGAAATGTTGTTGAGGAAGGCGAGCTGCCGCGACCGGCGCTGCTCTTCGGCAAACAGGCGGGCATTCTCTACCGCGACCGAGGCCTGACCGGCAGCCGTCACCAAAACATCGAGGTCGCGCTGCTCGAAGACGAATTCGCGGTCAGGATGCATCGCGACCATGATCCCGCAGGATTTGTTGCCCAAAAAGATCGGAGTGGCGATCAGGCACTTGGCCGGGCGTTGCGGGACATGGCTGATGCCGAGCTTCTTGCGAGCGGTCTCAAGATCGGAGCGGATGAGCAAAGACTCACCGCTGCGAATCACGTATTCAGTGAAGGCATTCCGCACTTCGCGGGTGCGCTTGGCAAGAACGCGATTGTCCCTCACTTCGAGTTCGAAGCGGATTTCATCTCCCTCCTGAAATGCAATGTAGAAGTGGGAGGTATCGAAAATCTGTCCTAACTCGACTTGAATCGTGCGGAGAATGTCGTCCTGATCCAGACGCGAACTGATCGCCTTCCCAATCTCGGTCAGCAACTCATACTCTTTCGTACGGCGATGAGCGTCGTGGCTGACCACGTAGTTTTCAAGCGTGAGCCCCAGTTGCAAAGCGAGACCGACCATGAGGCGCGGCCCCGACGATCCGAATGCACGGCGTTCGGCGTGCGGAAACAGAATGACGCCAAAGTTGTGTTCCCGAGTCTGCAGGTTGACCGCAGTCAGGTTGCGGACTTCCGCGCCGGTGAGAATGCGCTTGAATTCCGCGAAGGTGCCGACTGGCGCGACCGGAAGAGGCTCGGGCATCTCCGCGAGATCTTGCACGGTGAAGATTCCACTCTGGCGGTAGGCTAGTTCGCAGATGTAGTCGGCAGCCCCGCTCTTTTCCAGGGCCTCAAGGAATCCGGGAGAAAAACCTCGCTGTACTGAGGGCAGCAGGCCGCGCCAGCGTTCGGTAACGAGGATGGCAGCGCGGCCCATGGGCAGTGCGCTCATCAATCGATCGAGTGCAGCCTGCATGTTTGGCACAAGATCGTCTGCGAACAGCAACCGCCTCGGGTCGACACCCAACGTTGACAGCGCGAGAGTATTTTCCTGGACTGCGTTGCGCTGGTTTTCAAACAGCACCATCACCATCGCGATGCCGAGCAACATCTGTGGCACCGGGCCGAACAATCGGCTCACTGCGCCGTAGGTCTCCGCACTCTGCGCGCTTTGCAGTTGGCCCACTCCGATTAGCACTGCCCACAACGCGAGGGAAACGGCCAACACCTGGAACGCAAGCGATCCCCGCTTATGGCCGTTCACGTAAAACACCGCCGAGCAATACAGCAGGATCAGGGCAAGACCCATGCCCAGGCGGACGGGGGGCTGAACGTCCGCGCGAAAAACTCCGTCAACAATGTGTCCAAACAGCGTAACTCCCGCGAGCACTACGCCGGCGGCACCGACTGCGGCGTCGTACCAGCGGGGCATGTATGCGCCACGCATCAACCGCGTCGACACAAAAATGCACAGCGCCATCGCAACCAGAAATAGTTCGCTGAAGAGGAATACAAACGGAGATTGCGGGAGTGCATCGAGAACGTAATGCAGCGAATATGCGGCCCAAGCCAACTGCCACGCGCGGAAGTACGCCTGATGGCTCTGTTCGTAGAGGTACCAGAAGATCAGGAACAACAGCACCGAGACGAATCCCGGGATCACTACCGTCGAAATAAAAAGACTGTTCATAGGGTCGCTGAGGACACCTCTGAGCAAGCCTGCTCGCTCAGTTTCGGGGGGAAACAGTGCCTCAATGTTTTCATACCGAATGCCTAAACACAACATGATTTAAGTACATGGGCCGCCCTTGATAAGCCTTTGAAGAGCGCGATGCCGCGCCAAATCGTTATGGTGCCTGAACTTGACGGTGTCGCGGAGCGACCGTACCATCGAACGTTAAGCAATCGCGAGTTCTTACAATCGATCATTTTCGGCGGTGCAATCAGCCGGCCCGCACGTTCTGCGCAACTGACCTGACCTTATGTCCGAAGCCAACCATTCTTCAGCACACGGCAATCCGCGAGTTCGTTTCGCGCCGTCGCCCACGGGGTTTCTCCACGTAGGAAGCGCCCGCACCTTCATTTTTAATTGGTTGTATGCCCGACGGAACGGCGGAACGATGATTTTTCGCCTCGACGATACCGATGTGGGACGCAACACCGACGCGTCGGTTAACTCAATTTTCGAAGGACTGAAGTGGCTCGGCCTGAGTTGGGACGAAGAATACAAGCAATCCGAACGCGGAGCGCTGCACCGGCAGACGGCCGAAAACATTTTTCAGAAGGGTCTCGCCTACCGCGATTTCACACCGGCGCATACAGGAGACAGCGAGAGGTCGGGCGCGCAGGGAACATGGCTGTTCAATCCTGGAATGCGCGAACTGTCGCGCGAGGAGAGCGATCGCCGCGCCGCCGCGGGAGAGCCGTTCGCATTGCGTTTCCGCGTGCCACGCGAGGGTGGACAGGTAGTGCGCTTCACCGACGCCGTTTACGGCGAGCAGATGAAGGCTGGCGCCGACATCGAGGATTTTGCGCTGTTGCGGTCCGATGGCATGCCGACGTATCACCTCGCGTCGTGCGCCGACGACGCCGATCTGCGCATCAGCCACATCATTCGCGGGCAGGATCATCTTTCGAACACCTTTAAACACGTTCTGATTTTTGAAGCTGCCGGATTTACGCCGCCTCAATTCGCGCATCTTCCCCTGCTGGTCGCCCCTGATGGGACCAAGCTTTCCAAGCGCCGCCACGGTCCGGTCGTAAGTGTGACCACCTACCGCGATGCCGGATTTCTGCCCGAGGCCTTCATCAATTTTCTGTGCCTGCTGGGCTGGTCGCCGAAAGACGACCGCACAAAGATGAGCGTCCAAGAATTGATCGACGCGTTTTCACTCGAAGGAATCAACCGCGCGAACGCAGTGGTGAACTTCAAGGAGCCGGATGTGGCGCGGGCGCCCACGGCCGCGAACTCTACACCCGAAGATACCTTCGATCCCAAGGCGCTCTGGCTGAACGCGGAGCATATCCGCGGCCTAGCCGTCGAAGACCTGAGCCAGCGCCTGCTGCCGATCGTACGTGAGGCGGAATTCGACATTACCGCGGAGCGCATGCTGCAGATTACGCCGCTTATTCGCGAACGCATTACGTTACTGCGCGACGTACTCACGGCAGCCGATTTTTTCTTCGTCGACCAGCTTCCGCCGTACGACCCAGCCGAACTCATCCCGCAAAAGGGAGACACTGCGGTGGCCCTGAAAGCTCTGCAGAAGGCGCACGCTGTGCTGCCGAATGTCGAATTCAAGCACGATCCGCTGGATCAGGCTCTGCGCTCCGCCGCGCAGGAACTCGGCGTCAAGGCAGGACAGATGTTTCAGCCGATTCGCGTCGCCGTATGCGGACGGAAGAATGCGCCGCCATTGTTTCAGACGCTGGAAGTGCTGGGAAAAGAAAAGACACTCGCACGAATCGAGCAGGCGATCGATAAACTAGGGTAGGACTCCCCAGGAAAGCAGAACCCCGGACCGTTTCCAGTTCGGGGCGTCAACCTGTCCAGTTACAAGTTGATTATCGAAGGAGCATACGTTGAAGTCAACATTACTTTGGGAGAGTCTCCCTGTCCCAAGACTCTCCCACAGCTTCCCTACCGAACCAGGGTTGCCGTGGACCCGGCGGGAGTCGAACCCGCGCCTTTCAACTGGACAGGTTGACGTGCTCCCGTTACACCACGCGCCCAGTTCAGCGTAGAGGCGGTATGCGCGCGCTACAACTTCCATAGTGAAATAGTTTGGTCGTCGGTCCCGAAACGGGACCGCGTGCGACGGGGAATGTACTCTCAAAACGTTTGGGGCAGCGGAACCGAGGACAATCACCACACTCCAGGGATCAACGCCCAGGTGTCGCTGCGATAACTCTCATGCGCTGGGCCGAACAGGTCTCCGAGATAAGCTTCTTCCATTCGGATTTTTCTCCAGTAGGCGATGCACGCAATCGCCACTCCTACCAGTCCGCGAATTTCCCCTGAGACCAGCGCCGTGCTGACGTAGACGCCTAGCAGCGCGGTGTAGATGGGATGGCGCACAACGCGATAAGGACCGGATCGCACCAGTTCGTGGTCGAGTTTGGTGGTGACGGCGCCGCTCCAGTTTCGTCCGAGAAGTTGGCGCGCCCAAACGGCGAGGGCGAAGAAGATCAGTTGAAGCGATAGTCCCAGCACCACGAGCGACGTCGACTCCGGCAGAAATCGCGCTCGAAGTCCGGGAACGGGGAAGAAGATCAAGATTTGCGCGAGCGAGACCAGCGTCACATGAAAACCGCGAGAGAGCCGTGACTCCGAGCGTTTCGCTTCGGATGCACCCTTGGCTTTCGCTTCCCAATACAGGCTGAAGACGACCCACATCACAATCGAGAGCAGCATCCCCGGAGAAAGGCTGCTCTGGGTGCGCTTTCCCAGAAAGGCGTGCAGATTGAACCTAACCGCTTGCGGGTGGCGGAGCCCGATGGCTGCTCCGATGACGGCGCCCACTAGTGCTGCAATCACCGTTGGGCCCAAAATCTTGCGCGCCTGCCCCCAGCCTTCCCTCGCCGGCTCGCCCTCAGGAGTTTTGCCTTCCATGACGACCACAGTGTAGAGGGGGTGCGAATTGATGCGCAACGTTTTCACGTAACGCCCGCATTAAGGCTTGCTTGACATGAAGTACTTTGCAATATAAAGTACTACCATGATTGCACCCCATGAGCCTTTCCTTCGCCCGATTCCGAAGCGCTGGATCCCCCGCGAAATGACGACGGCGCCTGCGCTAGATCCCGCCGAGTCGCGTGGATTCCTCGAGCGGTGCTACGCGCTCCTGATCAACCCCTTCTATCCCAAGGATGCCAACGCCAGCTTCGGCAAACACGTCCTCACGCCGACTCTCGCCTTGACGAGTTTCGCGGCGACTACGCCCGCCCACTGGCGCGTCGAGTACTGGGACGAGAATCTGCTCGACGGGCGCCCGCCCTTTGACCCGATTCCCCACGTCGTCGGCATCACCGTGCATCTGACGTTCGCGCGCCGCGCGTACGAGCTAGCCGACTGGTATCGCGCCCGAGGAGCGAAAGTCATCTTTGGAGGGCTGCACGTTCTATCGTGTCCTGATGAATGCGCGCCGCATGCGGACGCACTCGCGCTCGGTGATGGAGTACAACTTTGGCCGCGCATTCTCCGCGACATCGAAGAGAACCGCCTGCAGGAGCGTTACGTTGCCACCTACGAGAACGACTACTGCGACGATCCTGCGCCACGCCGATCGATCCTACCGCGCCGGAGTTTTCTGACCACAACCAGCCTGATCGCCACCCGAGGATGCCATAACCGCTGCGGCTTCTGTTATCTCGCGACCGACGGCCTGCGCATGCCGTACCGCATGAAGCATCCGCAACAGATCGCCGCGGAGTTTCTGGAGAACGACCAGCCGTATGCGGTCTTCATTGACAACAATCTAGGTTCGCGCCGCGACTACCTGCATCAGCTCTGCGCTGCTCTCCGCCCGCTGAACAAGATCTGGAGCGCTGCCGTCACAATCGACGTCACTGACGATCCCAGCCTCATTCGCAATATGGCGCTCGCCGGATGCACGGGCGTGTTTATCGGCTTCGAGTCCCTCTCCGACGACAATCTCTCCGACTCGAATAAGAAGACGCCGAAGACCAGCGACTATGCGCGTCGCGTGCGCATTTTGCACGACTACGGCATTCAGGTGAATGGATCGTTCGTCCTTGGCTTCGATCACGACCGCAAAGATTCGTTTGCGCGCATGGCGGAGTGGATTGAAGAAAATCGCCTGGAGTGTGCGACGTTTCACATCCTCACGCCGTATCCGGCGACGCCACTCTTCCGTCAGATGGAAGCGGAAGGCCGCATCCTGCATCGTGACTGGACCCTTTACGACACGGGCCACGCCGTCTTTCGCCCGAAGCACATGACTCCCGAGGAACTCGAGCAGGGATATGCATGGATCTACCACCGCTTGTTCTCGCACTCGTCGATCTGGCGACGCCGGCCGGAGCAATTGCAGGCCGTTCCGCTCTATCTCGCGATGTCGTACCTCTACAAGCGCTCGAATCGTTTCTGGCACTTACTGATCAAGCATGATCTGGTGAATCCGGTGTGGAAGCCGCTCGTGGAGATGACTCGCATCAGACACGTGCATTATCGGAGACGGCTCGCCGAGCGTGAGGCGCCGGTCGGAGCTCCCGGGCAAGTCGTATCGGCGGGAGTTTGAAGTGGTGACTCCGGTTACTTTAGCTGGGCGATGGATCACGGCTAGCATGGAGAAAGGAGTCTACGAAGTCTCCCATCGAACGGGGTGATGCGAATGCGACAAGTGCAATTCCCGCGCCAACAACGTCTGCGCTGCCATCTCCAATGTCTGATCCTCGCAGCACTGGTCTGCTTCCTCTTCTCGCTCAGTTCAGCTCAAACCACGGCCCAGCCCCAATCCCAGGTCTCGCCTGAGGATTGGAAGAAGTTCTCCGGAGTATTCTCTCAGCTGGGCGGATTGCTGCAGAAGATGCGGGATCACGTCGAGTCTCCCGCTCCGCGCACTCAAAGCCGTCTGTTGCCGCTGCTGCCGGAGTCGACTCTGGTCTACGTGGCCATTCCGAACTATGGCGAAGCTTCTCATCAGGCTCTGGCTGTCTTTCAACAAGAAGTCAAAGACAATGCCGAACTGCGCGCCTGGTGGCAAAAAGGCGACATGGCAACCGAAGGACCGAAGATTGAAGAGAATCTGGAGAAGCTCTACCAACTCTCACAGTATTTGGGCGACGAGATCGTCATCTCTGCGGCTAGCAGCGGGAAAGAAGATCCCAAATTCCTGATGCTCGCCGAAGTTCGCAAGCCTGGCCTGAAAGACTTTCTGCGCCAAGAGATAAACGAACTCGCGGGCAAATCAAAGCCCGTGGCGCGCGTTTTTGACGCAGCGGAACTCGCAGCCGCGAAGAATCTCGGGCTAGATCAGCCTGTGATCCTGGTCGGTCCCGACCTTGTGGTTCTGGCGGAAAACCTGGACACGCTGCGTTCCTTCAACGCCCTCCAGCAACACTCCGCGAAAGATTTCGCCGCCACGGAATTCGGACAACGTCTGGTCCAGGGCTACCAAGGTGGAACAACCATCATCGCCGGGGCGGACTTCCAGAGGATTTTCCAGCTCTCCTCTACCTCTCTGCAGAAGAACCCAACCTTCCGGCGCGCTGGGTTTTCTGACATGAAGTTCCTCGTCTGGGAGCATAAGAATGTCGACGGACAGGCCGTCAGCCAGACGGAGTTAACCTTCACTGGCCCACGCCGAGCAGTGGCATCGTGGCTCGCAGCACCCAGCCCCATGGGCAGTCTCGATTTTGTCTCACCTAAGGCGCTCATGGCGGTGGCTATACACCTCAAGAATCCGTCCGAAATATTCGACGACCTTCGGGGCCTCACGACAGTTTCCAATCCAAACGCCTTCGCTGCCGTAGACCAGATGAATGAAGTCCTGAAACTCAGTTTGCGGGACGATGTGCTTGCTCATCTCGACGGCGAGATTACGCTGGAGACGGACGGCCTCGTCCCACCCAACCCCGTCTGGAAGGTAATCCTCAAGGCGAGTGATCCCGCGAAGCTCTCAGAGGCGCTCCGCAAGCTTTCTATTGCAGCTCACATCAGTACCCAGGTCTCTGAAGACGACGGAGTCACCTATCACACGTTTCAAATTCCTTCTCCGCAGAAAGCGACCGAAGTCGCCTACGCGTTTGTAGACGGCTATCTGGTGGTCGCTTCGGGCCGTGAAACTCTGGCCGAGGCCGTTCGATTGCACCGGTCGGGCGAATCGCTGTCCAAGAACCAGAAATTCCTGGCTTCCTTGCCGCCCGCTAATTCTCCGAAGCTCTCGGCATTGATCTACGAAGATCCGGTCGCTATGGCCGCAATGACCATGCGGCAGGCGCCGCCGGAGATGGCGGAACTCTTTTCGCACTTCACCGCCGAAAGGACCCCCATAGTGATGTCCGTGTACGGGGAGGAGAGCGCCTTGCGCGAAACCAGCCGGAGTGAAGGCGTCGACGCTGGAGCGATTCTGGTCGGAGCGGCCATTGCGATTCCCAATCTGCTGCGGGCACGAATCGCCGCCAACGAGTCGAGCGCCGTCGCCATGATCCGGACGGTAAACACCGCACAGGTCATGTATTCAACGGCATATCCCAAGAAGGGATTCGCGCGTGATCTCGCCACTCTTGGGCCGGATCCAAAGAATCCGAGCGCCGCGACGGAGAGTCACGCGAGTTTTATCGATGCCACGCTGGGAGATGCCAGCTGCACTGAGGACGCATGGTGCACTAAATCTGGATTTCAGTTCCGCATAGCTGCGATGTGCAAGCAACGGCCGTGTAACGAATATGTGGTGGTGGGCACGCCTGTTAGTACAAACACGGGATTGCGCAGCTTTTGCTCGACCTCAGACGCCGTTGTTCGCTCAGAGAGCGGGCCCCCGCTGAAGTTGCCCATCAGCGCCTCCGAATGCCTCAAGTGGCCGCCCTTGCACTGAGGTAAGCCGGGGACCTCGCTCCAGAGAACAATCCCGAAGAAAACCCTTGACAATCTATACTGTGTCGCATACAGTGTGTGTCACATACTATATGGCGAACGGTACCCAGGACGGCGCTGAGATCCTTGAAAACCTGAAGCTGGAATTGCGCCGCGGGTGCTTGATCGTCGCGGTCCTGGCTCAGCTTCGGACTGAGCAGTACGGCTACACGCTCCGCAAGGCGCTGGCCGACGATGGCCTGGCCATCGACGAAGGGACTCTTTACCCCCTGCTGCGCCGTTTGGAGACTCAGGGTCTACTCGTCAGTCAGTGGCGGGAAGAAGACAAGCGCAACAAACGCTTTTACAGGTTGTCGCCGGCAGGCGATCAGATTCTCAACCAGTTACTGGACGAGTGGCAGAGCATTAACAAATCTATCAGCCGCATGTTGCAAGAGGTCTAGTCATGGAAATACTCGATGGCTATTTAAGCGCCGTTAAGCGATGCCTCCCCCGGAAGCAAAGGACCGACATTGTCGCGGAGCTGCGGGAAGACCTGCTCTCTCAACTGGAGGCGCGGGCAGAAGAACTCGGCAGGCCGCTCACCGACGCGGAGCAGTATGCCTTCCTCATGCAGCAGGGCGAACCGATGGTCGTCGCACGACGCTACTCGCCAAATCGCCACAGCCTGTCTTTGGGATGGGAACTGATCGGACCTGAATTGTTTCCCGCCTACCTGTTTGTTCTGGGCCTCAACCTGGCCATCACCGTCGCGGTCATACCGATTTCTCTTGTGATCTATCACGTACCGATCACGCTGCAGCCGTTCGTTATCCCGGTCTTTGCGCAGATCCTCTGCGTAACCGCCGTGTTCATCCTTCTGAATTTCGTGCGAGCGAGATTCCCGATGCAATGGATTTATCCTCCTGCCGAACTGGCCTCAGTGATTCCGCTCCAGAGGTGGTATTCGGTCTCGGGCTTGGTCTCATGCAGCGTACTCACGCTTTGGTGGCTGGCAATTCCGCATTTTCAGTTCTTGGTTTTAGGCCCGTCGGCGGGCGAGCTAAAGCTGGCTCCAGTGTGGCACCGATATTACATCCCGGTGCTCCTCCTGTTCCTGGCGGGTATCGGCCAAAGGGCAGTCAGTGTGGTGCGTCCCGCCTGGTCGTGGCTGCTGCCCATATCGCGTACCGTCATCTCTGGTGTAGGCGCAGTCGTAATGTTCTTCTTCCGAACTCATCCGCTCACTGTGGTGAGCGCATCAGCGACAGACCCGGCACACGCTGAGAAATTGGCGGTGACGGTGAACGGCATTCTTGGATGGGGAGTTTTCGGACCGTGGCTGTGGATTTATCTCGTCGTCGGTTCCCTCTTCTATGCCTGGTACAGTCTGCCGCACCTGCGTCGCCTCCTGCTGAGGCGACAAGATCGCATTCGCGCCGTGCACGAGTTGAACGGGGTCTTATAGGAGCCGGTCATGGAACTACTAGATCGATACTTACAAGCCGTTCGTTTCTGGCTGCCGAAAACGAGCCGTCAAGACGACCTCCTCGCTGAACTGGGAGAGGACCTGCGTTCTCAAGTCGAAGACAAGGAAACGGAACTCGGCCGTCCCCTGGACAAGACCGAGGTAGCGGAGATCCTGAAGCGCTGCGGCAGTCCAATGATGGTCGCTGGTCGCCTTGGGCCACAACGTCACCTGATTGGTCCCGCGCTGTTCCCTATCTACGAGTTCGTCCTGAAGATGGTGCTTTTGTGGATTCTCGTCCCAGTCTTCCTCCTCATCGTCGGCCCGGTGAACCTGGCGCAGAGCGGGGGGAACTGGGGAGCGGCGGTGTTGAATACCTTGGGAGACCTCTGGTCCGGGCTGTTCATCGCCGCGGGCACCATCACCCTGGTGTTCGGCATTGTTGAACGCACGAGCGTCCACCTCGGAGCGGAGTGCAAATGGGATCCACTCAAACTTCCGCCGGTGCGTGCGTCGGTCCCCAAAGCGTCGCCCTTGAAAGCAGCCTGTGAATTTGGATTTGGTTTCTTCGGTCTTATCTGGCTGCTGCTGGTTCCGTACTACCCGTTTCTGATCCTCGGGCCTGCAGCGGTATTTCTGAAGGCGGGACCGTTATTGCACCGCTTCTATTTGCCGATTCTGCTGCTTGGCGTTGTAGGGCTCTTGCGATCCGCGATACGTCTAGCGCGACCGCAGTGGGAATGGTTCCCATCCTTGAGCCAGTTGGCCAACACAGTTCTTACCCTGATTGTCTTGAGCTACATGAGTAACGCGGTTGGCGCGGCTGCCCACACGGCAAATGGCAGCTGGTATCCGTTTGTAGTGCCCGCAGAAGCTGTGCGGGACTCCGTGCAATACGCCCGCATCGCCGCCGTAGTGAACGTTTCAATTCTTATCGGGATGGCGGGAACATGGCTGGGACTCTGCATCGCTGCCATCGTGCAGGCCTGGGAGTTCCTGCGCTATCTCCGCCGACGGAATGCCGGCGCACAACAGCCCGTGCAGCCGCGCGCGGCCTAGAACTTCGCTTCAATCAATGGATCGTCGAGCGTGACCTGATGGTTCACGCGCGAGGAGTTCTGCGTCTTGAAGATGTGGGCAAAAGGAGAAACGAAAATGAACATCGATTGTCTAGCTGAACTGTCAGGCGTCAGCAAGCGCTTTGGCAAAGTGGTGGCGCTCGACGGGCTGGATTTGCAGGTGCGGCCTGGAGAACTGCTTGCGGTCCTGGGACCGAACGGCGCCGGTAAATCTACAGCCATCTCCCTAATGTTGGGATTGCAGACGGCGGATGCAGGGTCGGTGCGGCTGTTTGGCGACACGCCCCTGAACATCGCGACCCGCCGCCAGATCGGCGTGATGATGCAGGAAGTCACGTTGGCGCCCGAACTGCGCGTGCACGAGCAGATCTCACTGGTCGCCAGCTACTATCCCGATCCGATGTCAACCGACGATGCGATGCGCATGACTCGTACTTCGCCGCTGGCCAGTCGGCCGTACGGAAAACTCTCGAACGGCCAGAAGCGGCAAGTGCAATTCGCCATGGCGGTCGTCGGACAACCGAAACTCCTGTTCCTCGACGAGCCGACGGTTGGGCTCGATATTCGTGCGCGCGAAATGATGTGGGCGATGCTGCGCGAACTGGTCCGCGGAGGATCATCGATTGTCCTCACCACTCACTACCTCGAAGAGGCCGAAGCGCTGTCGGACCGCGTCGTCGTCCTAGCGAAGGGCCGCACAATCGCGAGCGGCACAGTCAACGAACTGCGCGCGCTGGTAGGACGCAAGCACATTACCTGTGAGAGTTCGCTTGCAGCCGAACTTGTCGCAACCTGGCCGGGCGTGCAAACCGTGACCCGCGATCGCGGGCGCCTCCAGATCACAGCCGGTGACGCAGACATTGTCATCAAGAGACTTGTCTCTGCGGACGCAAACTTCCACGAGCTGGAAGTCCGCACCGCGGGTCTCGCCGAAGCTTTCACAGAACTGACTCAGGAACCCGCTGAAGAATTCACCCAGGAGGTCGCATCATGAGTGCAGCAACTTTTGCAATTGAGAACAGCCCGCGCGTGCGCAGCGAAATGACAAGTGAAAAGCTGTGGCGTGCATACTTGACCGAAACGAAGTATGAGTGTCTTCGAGCCTTGCGCGCGCCGGCATTCGGCATTCCCTTCCTGCTTCTTCCGCTTGTGCTCTACGTGCTGTTTGGAGTTCTCCTTGCCGGCAGCATGAGCCACGGAGATGCAACCGTCGCCAAAATCATGTTCGTCAACTGGTCGGTGTTCGGAATCATGGGCCCAGGAATGTTCGGCTTCGGCATGTTTGTGGCGATGGAGCGCGAGCAAGGACTGCTCACCCTCAAGCGCGCACTGCCCGCGCCTTCGGGGGTCTATCTGCTTTCGAAAATGATCATGGCCACTCTGTTTGCAGCCGTCGTGATGGCTACGCTTGTCGGTGCAGCCGTCGTGGTGGGACATCCGAAATTAACTGTGGGCCAATACCTCGGTGTGGCTCTGCTAGACATGCTGGGATCGCTGCCGTTTTGTGCCGTCGGTCTTTTCATTGGAACACGAGCGTCCGCCAAGAGCGCGCCCGCGTTCGCGAACCTTGCCTACCTGCCATTCATGCATCTCGGTGGATTGTTCTATCCGCTACCGCACTCGGTGCAGCCTCTGGAGTTCATTTCACCCGCGTTCTATCTCGACAAACTTGCGCTGCGCCTTGTAGGAGCGCCAAGCCTCGATCAACTTGCCAGCGGCGCAATGGGGCCCTCCAGCCACGGAACGCCGATCCTGCAGGTGACGGTGCTTGCGGCAGTCACGTTGATCTTTACCGCGTTGGCAGTTCGCAGGCTCGCGCGGGTAGGGTAAAGGTCGTGCAGGGGCGGATGCATTCATCCGCCCCGCGAGCGAAGCGAGCGTCGCGCTATCCATCACGACGCGTCACCGGGAGGAATGCGACCGGCTCCACAGTCTTCGATCTTTCCTTTGCGGTAAGATCAAAGCTATGAATCCGTCTACCACCGAGGCGAAAATGAGTGCAGAAGCTGCCCCGGAACCTCGTCCTTCCAACTTTTTACGCGACAGAATCGCCGACGACATAAAGACAAATAAGTACAACGGCCGCGTGCAGACGCGCTTTCCTCCCGAGCCCAACGGATATCTTCACATCGGCCATGCCAAGGCCATTTGCATCGATTTCGGCCTCGCCGAAGAATTTGGCGGCAAGACCAACCTTCGATTCGACGACACGAATCCCGAGAAAGAAGATCTCGAATACGTCGACGCCATCATGGACGACGTGAAATGGCTCGGCTACAAGTGGGACGGCCTCTTCTACGCCTCGGATTATTTCGATCAGCTTTACGAGTGGGCGATCAAGCTGATCAAAGACGGCAAAGCTTACGTAGACGACTTGTCTGCCGACGAAATTCGCAAGCACCGCGGCACGCTGACCGAGCCGGGCAAGGACAGCCCGTATCGCAATCGTTCGGTCGAAGAGAATCTGAATCTGTTCGAGCGCATGAAGGCCGGAGAATTTCCCGACGGTTCACGCGTGCTGCGGGCGAAGGTCGACATGGGTTCGCCCAACCTGAATATGCGCGATCCGGTGATGTATCGCATCCTGCATGCGGAGCATCACCGCACGGGCAATAAGTGGTGCATCTATCCGATGTACGACTACGCGCACGGGCAGTCGGACTCGCTCGAAAAAGTCACACACTCGATGTGCTCGCTCGAATTCGCAGACCATCAGCCGATCTATCGCTGGTTTATCGAACAACTCGGAATTTTCCCGTCACAGCAGATCGAATTCGACCGCCTCAGCCTGACGTACACGCTGATGAGCAAGCGCAAGTTGCGCCAGCTCGTGGAGCAGGGTCAAGTGCGGGGGTGGGATGATCCGCGCATGCCGACACTCGGTGGACTGCGCCGGCGCGGCTACACGCCGGAGGCGATTCGCAATTTTGTCGCGGCTGTGGGAGTGTCGCGAACGAATGGAATCATTGAACTGGCGATGCTCGAGCACTTCGTTCGCGAAGACCTGAACAAGCGCGCCCCGCGCGTGATGGCCGTACTGCGTCCGCTGAAAGTTGTCATCGACAACTACCCCGAGAACCAGGTCGAGGAGATGGACGCGATCAATAATCCCGAGGACGCCGCCGCCGGGAGCCGCAAGGTTCCATTCTCGCGCGTGCTCTACATTGAGCAGGACGATTTCCGCGAGGTTCCTCCGCCAAAATATTTTCGTCTGACGCCGGGGCGTGAGGTGCGCCTTCGCTACGGCTATCTTGTGACGTGCACGAGTGTCGTGAAGAACGAGAAGGGCGAAGTCGTCGAAGTTCACTGCACTTACGATCCGGCAACGCATGGCGGCAACACTCCCGACGGTCGCAAGGTGAAGGCGACCATTCACTGGGTGTCGGCCGCGCATGCCGTCGACGCGGAGGTTCGCGTCTACGAAAATCTTTTCACCAAAGAAAACCTGGGCGATCTCGACGAGGGAAAGGATGTTCTTGACTACTTGAATCCGAACTCGCTGGAAGTGATTGCCGACGCGAAGATCGAGCCGTCGCTGGCGAACGCCGCCGCCGGCACTCGCTATCAGTTCGAGCGCCTGGGATATTTCTGCGCCGATCCCGACTCAAAGGCCGGCAAGCCAGTGTTCAACCGCACTGTGGCACTGAAAGATACTTGGGGGAAAATCGAAAAGAAGCAGGGCGGCACTAAGGCATAGTGTCTGATGCTTCGTCCGGGCACGTCGGAGACAGGGACCATGCAAGTTCTAAACGCGACGGACTTTGAGTCGTTCATTGCGGACAACTCGAAAGCGGTCATCCACTTTGATGCGGCCTGGAATGTCGACGGCTTGATAGCCATCCAGCACAAAATGGAAGAGGCGGAATCGCTTGTCGTGGGCAGTGTTGCGTTTGCCTATGTCGATTGTGACAAGAATCCGGAGCTGGCGAAGGCGATCCCGATATTGAATGTTCCGACGGTCGCCTACTACAGCCACGCGAAACTCGTTGCTGCTCTGATCGGTGCTCAACAGAACGTGCGTCTGCATTTGGAACGGCTATTACAAGGCGAACCAGTGGCGTACAAAGATGGTGCGGACTTCTAGTACAAAACGAAACCCGGGGGCGAACTTCCACCCGGAGTGTGAGCCTGTCCAACTGCCCGGTATTTATCGGCTAGTTGCGTAAGGGACATTAGAAGGTTCTATCGCCTTCGATCGTGGCCACGGAGCGTCAGTCTATTGACCGCCCAACCACTACCCGTGCACGTGCGGGCTCTGCGCGGGATTATGTCTCGGACCCGGCGGTTCCTTCACGACCTTCACATCGAAACTTACTGGGAGCGTTTTTGGCGGGAAGCACTGCGCGTTGTCGCAGGCCTGGTACCGCAGGACGCCATGCATCACGTATTTCCCCGGCACCACTGAGTGCATCGGATGCACGGCAACGGAAATCGTAAAGTCTCCGCTGTACACGTTCAAGGTTTCATCCGGCGAAAAAGGAAAGGTGAGATCTTTGCCCGTGGGGTATTGAATCCCTCCCAGAATAATGTCAGTGGGCAGGTCCATCTTCAATGCAGTAGGAATCAGGTACTCCGACTTCGGCGTGTTGGAGTTGATGTGAAATCCGCGGGCCACCCGGAAATTCAGGCTCACCATGGTCTGCGCCGCGCGCGGAGCGGTCACCTGCGGCACTGGCGCAATCGAAACCGAAGGTGCTTTCCCCGCCTGCGCTGACGCCGCAGCCGCAAGCAACGCACACGCGAGCAGCGTCATCACTTTCGGTATGTGCCGGTGAGTCATCATCGCACGCAATAAATCCACACTTGATAGTAGTGCCGGAAGTCGTGCGCTCCTATTGTCACTTCTGAGCCTGCACGGCCGTTGCGGGTTCACCAGCCGTCTGGCTGTCACCGGGTTGGGCGGTGAGTGCCTTCTTGATCGAGTCCTCGATCTCCGCCTTGCCACGTAGGCCAATAATCTTGTCGACGATCTTTCCGTCGCGGCTGATGAAGAAGGTCTCCGGCAGTGCGGGGACTCCGCCGTAATCGTCTCCGACGGCTTCCTTCCCCAACAACACGGGGTAATTCATTCCCATATCCTTGGCGAACTTGGCGATCTCGTCCTTTCCCGAATCATCCATCGCGACGCCGACCACTTGCAGTCCCTGCGCCCCGTACTTGTCCTGCATTTCCACGAGCCACGGTGTTTCGATCTTGCACGGCCCGCACCACGTTGCCCAGAAATTCAGCAGTACGGCTTTGCCTCGCAAGTCGGACAAGCGCACGTTCTTGCCGTCAAGTGATTCGAGCGTGAAATCCGGAGCTGGAGCCGACTTTGTGATTCTCGGCGTCCCACCAGGCGTCGAACGCCGCGCCATATGAAAACCGATGAAGAGCATCCCAGCGGCAACAATAGCGACAAAGACCAGAGCCAACGGATTTCGATTCCTGGCCGGCGGAGGGTTCAAGGCGCCCGCCGCGAAATCCGACGCCTGCAGCGTCGTTCCGCAGGCCGCGCAGGTGATCGTCGCGGGTGCGCCTTCCGGATTCGGCGCAGCACTCTGATTCAGTGCGCTCCCGCACTTCGGGCAAAATTGAAATTCTTCCATCTTCAAAACCAGATCCTCCCACTACAAGGCAAAGCGGTTCAAAAACGAGAGCCAGCTCGAAATGAGCGTGAAGCGACCGATCACGAGCAGCACGCCGAGCGCAATCATCAACCCGCCGCTGGCGATTTCAAGCGCGTGCATGTGCGAGCGGAAGCGGCTGTAAAACTTCAGGAAGCGCTCCATCAGCAGCGAAGTCAGCAGAAACGGTACCGCCAAGCCCAGCGAATAAACGGTCAGCAACAGAATGCCCTTGATCACCGTGTTTTCCTGGCTGGCGAATCCCAGAATCAGCGACAGAATCGGACCCAGGCAAGGTGTCCATCCGAACGCGAAAGCGAACCCGATGACAAAGGATCCGATGAGAGTGCTGCTACCCTTCACGTTGTGCAGGCGCGTGTCCTGCAGCAACCACTTGATTTGGAAAATCCCTGTGAGGTGCAGCCCAAAAACAATGACGACCACTCCCGCCACGATCGACAGCGTATGTTTGTATTGAGCTGCCAGTTGGCCGATGCCAGTCGAAATGGCGCCGAGGGTGATGAACACTACGCTGAAGCCGAGGATGAACCCGATGGAGTTCACCATCACCCGCCGCATCAGCTGGCCTTGCGGAGATTTCAGTTCCTCCACGCCGGCGCCTGAGATCATGGAAACATATCCCGGCACAAGCGGCAGCACGCAAGGCGACAGGAACGAAACCAAGCCTGCGAAGAAGGCGAGAATCGGAAGTGGAAGGCTCGACATCGCTTTTTTATTGTACCTGCTGCACTACCTCACCAGGATAAGACGTTGGACGACTGATTAAGTTGCACGAATTCCGGCTACCTCAGCGACCTCATCGCGCCTTGGCTGGCTGCGGAACAACGGCGGGCGCCTCAGCCGAAGGCAGTTGCCCCGGCGACTCCACCAGCTTGCGAAAAACGCCGGTTGGCACCGTCGCATACAGCACGGCCCGGCTGTCTTCCTGACGAACCTGCAGGCTGTCAAAAAGGACCTTCACGTCAGCATCGCTGCCCGGCGATCCGACCGACGTTTCCGCGCTGTGAAACATCGCGATAAACACCGCCAGCTTGTCGGCGATATTGCGCGCATCTTCGTTGTTGCCAGCCCAGGCTTCCGCCCTTAGGTGCAGCGCGCCCGTGCGCAGCGGCAGATGCAGCGGGTTGTAGCTGGCTGAAATCACCAGATCGCAGGCCTTGGAGAAAATCGAAGACCATCCGCCAAAAACCGGAGCCGAGGGTTCTACATGAGCCACGGCCCACACCGGACTCGCCAACTGTACCCGCTTGTAATACCTCCGCAGAAGAGCGGGACCTCCAAATGGCGACGCCAGCCGCCGTGAGCGGTCGACCATACCCCGAATCACGTTGGGATCGTCGTGGTTCGAAGCCGCTACCGAATCCACGCTCAGGATGGCGACGCGGAACGTCCGCCCATCGACCGGAATCGAAAAAATATCGACCGAATTGTAGTTCTCGACTGACTGCGCAACATGCTTTAGATACGCGGTCAGCCGCTGCCCTTCAAACTTGCCGACAAAGACCTCGGAAAAGCGCGGCTCTCGGGCCGTTCCGCCAGTGCCGCCTCCAGGCCAACTCGCGGGATAATGAACGGCGAACGCGACGGCCTTCAGGTCGCGCTCAAATTCAAAGCCAGTTTCCTGAATGAATTGCTCGTATTCCGGATCGTGCGAAACCGCAGGCAAAGGATTCGCGCTGAGCTTGCGCACCCAGCTGAAATCGGCGTAAAGGAAAGCGTCGGCCCCGGGCAACAGGCGGGCGGCCTCCGGCGGAGCGCTTTTTCGCAGTTGGACGGCGACCGTTACCGCCGCCGCTACAATGACGACCGCTAAAACGATGGGGAGAGTTCGTCTAATTCGCATGAAAATGCGGTCAGGAGTGAAATGATAGCACTCGACAGCCCTACCATGAGTCTCCCCCGCCGCGCGGGGGCCATGCGCCCAAGGCGCGGCGGACCAAGGCAATCTGGCCGACGTGATAGCTGTTGTGCGCCACCATTTGCCAAAGGACCGATTCGAGTGTGCCGGCGACCTTGGTGTCGCCTTCGTGGACGGCCTCAATTTGGCGATCGAGTTCTGCCTGCGGAGACTGCGCGAGCGCCGCAAAATCCGCGAGCAGAGAAACAAATTGCTCTTGCACGCGCTGCCATTCTTTTTCGTCTACCGGCGATGGCGAGCGCGGGAAACTTTCAGAGTTGTGCTCTGGATATTTTGGTTGTCCCCCGCGAATGCGGCGGAGTTCGTAGTCCATCCAGTAATTCATGTGGAATACGAGTTGGCCGATGGAGTGGGGAAATCCAGCGGCCTGCCGTGCGGCCAAGTCGGCAGGGAGATCCTCCACACACGCCAAAGGATCGACGTGCGCCCCTTTGCCGCGGAGCAGTTCTCTTAGCGCGCGTTGCGACATGGAAGAACAGGTTGTGGGTCTTAGGTCTTGGGTCTTCGGTTTTCGGGTGTGTCAGGCGCTACCGGACATGCAGTCCCGCCGCCTCGCATGCCTAAGACCGAAGACCTAAGACCTCAATACGGACCGCACTTCAAACTCACCCGCGACTCGCCGAAAAATATCTCTCCTCGAGAATCCGCCGATGGTGCACCTCGTGGCCGGCTACGATATAGGCCAAGCCACGGACGGTGACTTCGTTCTTATTGGCGATGCCGCGACGCATCCACGCGGGCTCGTCCAGATTGCGAAGCAGCGTCAGGGTCGCGCGACGCACAGCGATATAGTCCTCAATCAGCTCGCACAGCGGCGCGTGCGCGAACGGGCCGTTGCGGACGTAGTCATCCTGCTCAAAGCCTTCCGTGGGAGTTCGGTCGGCGCGCGCGATGCGGAGAGCGCGATAGGCGAAGACGCGCTCGGTATCACAAACATGCCCGAGCACTTCCTTGGCACTCCATTTATCGGGCGCGTAGCGGAAATCTCCGTCTGCTTCATCACGGCCTGAGAGCAGCAGTAACGTCTTCCGGCGCTCTGCCTCGAGCGTTCCCAGAATGTCGGTCCCGGAAACAAGGGAAACGTAGCGTTCATAGTAGGGGGCATATTCGCCCGGCTCAGGCCGCGCGATCGTGAACGTAGAAGAAGACGTGACAACGGCTGGTTCTGACATGATTCTGCTCCGTAGGATGAATTCGCAGGGACCGAACTTCTTGAGAATTAGACGGGGAACGCGAGATTCCGTCTTCGATAATTCTTCGACCCTGACAGCATAACTCCGCAGACCTGTGGAAGGGCACGGCCCGGGAAATTTTTCCTGAAATCGTGACGGGCAGGCAGAAAAGAGGTGGTGACGAGCCAAACATGAACCGAGGCGAGCGAGGCGCCAGGATGTACCAGAGGAGGAACTCCCGATTGAAAATAAAGGCTTTTCCACAGGGCTCACTTTGAGACGCGGGAGTACAATTCGCTTTGGTCACCTAAGTGCGGCCAGTGACCCCTAATCCCAACTAGGAAAGGAACTCTTATCCCATGTGGAAGCCGACCAATCAGCCTCAGACCCCTGCCCGGCCCGCCGAGCCGGAGCGCCCGACTACGTCTACCCCTAGCGCGCCAGCGATGTCCCCAATGTCCGCTGAGCCCGCTCCGCGGCCGGTAGCCACAACCACGGCCGATCAGGCCACCATTGGGAAGTCCCTCGTGATCAAGGGCGAGGTGACCGGATCAGAGTCCCTTTACATTGATGGCCGGGTCGAAGGCTCAATCAATCTGGCCGGCAACCGCGTCACGATTGGACGGAATGGCGTGGTCGCAGCGAACATCAATGCCCGCGAGATCGTGGTGCTGGGCAAGGTTCGCGGAAATCTGACCGCGAGCGACCGTGTCGACATTCGTAGCGACGGTTCGCTCACCGGCGACGTGATCGCCGCGCGTATTTCGATTGAAGACGGCGCGTTCTTCAAGGGCGGCATCGACATCCGCAAGGGCGGACAGCCGCAGCAGAAGCCGAACGGCGAAGACAAGTCGGTTCCGGCGAGCGAGTCAGCCGTGGTTGGCGCAAGAGCGTAAAATTCTCTCGTGTAGGGCGGACGTATTCGTCCGCCCTACACCCGTTTTCGCCGTCTAGCAGGCCTTATTCGGCTCCGGTGATGCTTCAGCCGCGACAGCCTTCCACTATTTTGCAATCCCGTCATCCTCCCATTCGTTGCCACAGGAATCGCACTTCCATTTGTACTGCTGGACAATCTTCTCTTGAGTAGCGGGATCTTCGTCCTGCATATCCTGGAAGACAACTTCCTCCGAGCTGCACTTGGGGCAGCGGATGACGGCCGAACTTTCGCTTTTCTCTTCCTCTTCCTTCTCGGCAGCTGGAACATCTTTTGGAAAATAGTCCAGCATGAGAGGCCGCGCCCAAGGTAAACCCACATTCATGATGGAGACGTCCACGCCCCCGGCAAAATTCGACGTGACTTGGTCGACGCCGGTGGCTCTTTCTTCGCCCATGTAGAAGGGAATCCCTGCCCGGTCCAAAAGATTCTGGATCTGGAGCGCGTCGCGCACGCTCCACACGGTGCAGAGTTGGACCAGCGACCGCTCCTCCGCGTAAGGAGAATCCGGCGATTGGGGAACCAGAACCGGTCGCGCCTTCTCGGTCTTGACTGGCTCAATCTTCAATCTGCGGCCAACAACCTCATCGCGCAGACACTGCTGCGCGATATCGGTCAATTCGCCCTGTTTGCGCGCAAGATCGACGAGTTCACCGTCGGTCAACTGCCTGTAATGTGCCGAGAGCCGTCGCCACTCCGCCGCCGGATCCGCAATCTCCATAGCGCGGAAATGATATACCTGCGCTCGAAGTTGCGGCGAGTCAGTACGGCTGCTCAGTTTCCCCGCTTGCGCTGCGCGGAGGGCCAGCGAAAGATTTGCGCTCAACCCGTCCGGGTCTTGATATACTTACCCCCTTTTTCTAGAGGGTGGCTAGTTCGGAACGGAAGGCTCATGGGACGCATCCTTATCGTATTTGCCCGGCGGTTATGGCTGCCGTTACTGGTGCTGGCGGGATTTCTGGGAGCGTGTGTCATCTTCTACATGCGCGCCGAAGGACTGCGGGCGATGGATGCGCTGTTCTGGGTGATTCATCCGCACTCGATCGAATATCGGGTGGTGCACAAGTCGACCAAGATTTTCTCACTGTTCGTGTATGCGGGCGTATTCGCGCTGCAGATCTGGATCGCCGAGCGCGTGTTGCTCACCATTTTCAGCCGGCATGGCGTGGAGGCATGGAGGTCTATGATCAACGAGGTCAACGTCGATCGCTTGCGCGACCACTTCATTATTTGCGGCTACGGGCAGGTCGGCCGCACCGTCGTCGATCAACTGCAGCGGCTGGAGATTCCGTTCGTCCTGATCGAGACCAATGAAGGCCTCTACCGCGAATTGTTGAACGACAGAATTCCTGTGATTCAGGGCGATGCCAAGCGCCACGACGTGCTCCTGCAGGCCGGACTCGATCGCGCGCGCGGCATCTGCATCGTCATCGACAACGACGCCGATAATCTGTACATCACCGTGACGGCGCGCTCGCTCAATCCCGCGATCAAAATCATCACGCGGGCCGGCCAGCAGCGATATGCCAACGCGATCCGCAGTTCGGGCGCGGACGAAGTCATCATTCCGGAGTATGAGGGCGGCCTCATGACCGGAAGAATGATCCAGAAGTTTTATCCGATACCGCTCGCGATCAAGTAGATGCCGTCTCTGAGTTGGCGGACTACTCGACGAACATGCAATCGCCATACGAGTAGAAGCGATAGCGGTCGGCGACAGCGTGCTCGTAGGCGCGCATCACGTTGTCTTTTCCCCCGAGAGCGCAGACCAGCATGAGCAGCGTTGACTGCGGCAGGTGGAAGTTCGTGAGCAGCGCCTGCGTTACCTGAAATTTGTAGCCGGGATAGATGAAAAGATTCGCTTCGCCCGAAGCTGCCCGGATTTCGCCCGCACCCTGCTGTGCGGCATACTCCAGTGTGCGCACAGTTGTGGTCCCAACCGAAACCACGCGCCGGCCCTGGCTTCGGGCGCGATTGATCTGCTCAGCGGCTTCTGGCGAAATCGAATAAGCCTCCGAATGCAGCGCATGCTCTTCGACGCGTTCGGCATGCACGGGCTGGAACGTTCCGAGGCCGACGTGCAACGTGACTTCCGCTGTCTCGATGCCACGCCCGCGGATGCAAGACAGAATTTCCGGAGTGAAATGAAGTCCGGCGGTGGGAGCGGCGACCGATCCGCGTTCGCGTGCGTAAACGGTCTGGTAGCGTTCGCGGTCGCCGGAAGAATCGGGCCGCGCAATGTAAGGCGGCAGCGGGATGTGGCCGATCTTTTCCAACCGCGCAAAAAAATCGTTCGCCGGCGCAAATCGAATGCGGCGTTCGCCGAACTCGCCGCGCGCGATCACCTCGGCCTGAAGTCCACCGTCCTCACCGAAGAAAAGATGTTCGCCGACCCCGATCTTGCGTCCGGGGCGAACCAGGCATTCCCACTCATTCGGTTCCGCGGAAAGTTGGCGCGTGAGCAGTACTTCGACACGCCCTTGCAGAAATTCGCGCGACGATGGATTTTGCGCGCTCACGGGTTGAGACTTGAGTCCGCCGCGGCGTCCATACAAGCGCGCCGGAAACACCCGCGTATTGTTGAAGGCGAGCAGATCGCTTGGCCGGAGCAGATCGGGGAAATCGCGAAAGCGAGTGTCGCGAATCGCTCCTGAAGAGTCCAGATGCAGCAGGCGCGAGGCTGCGCGATTGGGCAGCGGTTCCTGGGCAATCAAATCCTCAGGCAAGTAATAGTGGAAGTCTGAAACCAGCACGCAGTTCGATTATAGGGACACGTGTTGCCCGGAACACACGCGGTTCCGACAGCCCACAATCGGAACAATTGTGTTGGATTTTTCTAGAAATTAGGATTGTCTCGACAAGGTGGGTGCTGCTACTATGCGGATGCCAAAAGTGCGGCCTGCTTTTTGTCATTTCCCCCCAAGGGTAACCATGCTGACGGAACGTAAACATAGGGAAGAAATCGTCCGCTACGGACGTATGCTCCACGAACGGGGGTTCGTGGCGGCTATGGACGGAAATTTGTCGGTGCGCCTGCCGGGCGACCGCATTCTGGTGACTCCGACTTGCGTCAGCAAAGGCGCAATGCGACCGACGGACATGGTGATCGTAGACCTGGACGGCCAGCAGGTGGCGGGACGGCGCAGCGTTACCAGCGAAATCGGGATGCATCTGCTGATCTATCGCATGCGGCCCGATATTGAGGCGATCGTGCACGCGCATCCTCCGACCGCAACAGGATTCGCCGCTGCCGGAATGGCTCTTACCGAGCCGCTCGTGTGCGAAGTCGTCATGGGACTGGGATGCATCCCGCTGGCGCGCTACGGCACGCCGGGAACTTCGGAATTGGCTCAGACGCTGGAGCCGTACGTTCCCGCCTACGATGCGATTCTGATGTCGAACCACGGCGTCGTGAGCTATGGCGACACGCTCGAACACGCCTACATGAAAATGGAAACCGTCGAGCATTTTGCGCAGATCGCCCTGGTCACGCACCTGCTCGGTCGCCAGCAACCGTTGAAGGAAGTCGAGATCGAGAAGCTGATGCTGGCGCGGACGAAATATTTTGGCGCGAAGTTGGCCTCGTCGATGCCGCTGCCGCGCATGCCCCAGAAGGTCAGCTAGTAGTTCCGAGCGATCCCCGCACCGTCTCCAGATTTGTCATCCTCAGCGAAGTGTGCCGATTTGCAAATGCGAATCGGCACACGCAGTCGAACAATTTTTAGCACATAGTGGTCCGCGCGCTGCTGCCTACTCTCCTCCGATCCGAAATCGCAGTCCGGCGCGGAAATTGACCGGCAACGACGGATAGCCGACGACTTCGTTGTAGTGCGCGTCAAGAGCGTTCTCGATGTTCAAGTACGTCGTGATGCGAGAGTTCACGGCGTACCATCCTCCGACGTCAGCGCGAACATATCCGGCTGCGTGGTCGATGCCGAAGCCGTAGAAATCCGAGTCAGCGCGGGGGCCCACGAAACTTCCGCCCAGGTTCGCTCCCCAGCGATTTCCCAGGTACGACAACAAAGTCGTCGCGGAATGTTTGGGACGCCGTAGCAGCGGCTGCCCCGGATCGTAGATCGTATCGTAGGGCGAAGGGTTGTCGAGATACTGCGATGAAGTGTAGGTATACGCGGAATTCAGCAGCAGACGCGAGCGAAGTTTAGCTTGGAACGTGATCTCTGCGCCCTGCGCGAAGGCCTCGTTCACGTTGACGTATTCGCCAACGAAGTTCACGGGATCGACAGTGACGTAGTTGATCTGATCGTGGAAGAGATTGTTGAAGTAAGTGCCGCTGAATTCGACCTTGTTGCCGAAGAAGTTTTGTTGAAAGCCCGCTTCAAACGCCCGTACGCGTTCGGGCTTGAGCGCGGGATTCGGAATGTCGTAGGGATCACCGGGAATTCCGTTGTAGGTCTCTTCCAGGCGCGGCTCTTTGAATCCCGTGGAATAGGAAAAACGAAGGCGCGTTCCAGAAAACGTGTCGTTTCCACGCGCGGCCTGGAAGGTGAGGGCAATCCGTGGAACGCCGGTGTTACCGAAGTCGCTGTCATGCACAAACCGTCCTCCGGCAATAATGCCGAGCCGGCCGAAGGTGAGCGACTGCTGCGCGTAAACATCCTGATTGAGGCGCTGGCCATGATTTTGAGGGCCGTACTCGAGGTCTCCGACAAATCCATTTTCATTCTCAGCGCGGTACCCGAAAGTGGTGTGCGCCCACGTGCGCTCCGAATAGTCGCCCTGATATTCGAATCCAGCGCGGTTGATGTGATCGACCACGTGCGAGGCGAAGTCAATGGGATCGCCGAAAAAATCGACGCGCGCCGCGTCGCCGTTCGGGTTGAGTTCGTTATAGCGATACGAATAGTCGAATCCGGTGAAGTGGTGCTGCCATCCATTGGGCGCGGCGACGGCGAGTTCGACGCTGCCGAGGATTGTGTTGAGTTGCGACCACTCAATCGGATCGGGCTGCAGCGGCACGAACGGCTCAGATGTTCCGTTCGACGGTACGAGTGGAACGTAGCCATTGAAGCTCCACTCCCCGGGAACACCGGTATGACTGTTGGAGTGGCGAAAGCGTGCACGCACGGAAACGGTCGGCGTGAGCGTGGCGCCGACGTTCGCGCCTTGAAGGGAATCGGAGTAGGCATCGTTGACGCCGGAGCCCTCAGTGTTGAACTGGTCGCCAAAAAGGTTGTAGTCGAAGCGGCCGCGCGCTCCGGCCAGCGAGGCGTGACCGCTCGCGGTGCCGAGATTGCCGCCATCGGCGCCGAATCGCAGCTCGGGCACCGTTGTGCTGCCGGCCCGCGTCCAAACCTGGACTACGCTGGTCATGGCGTCCGATCCATAAAGCGTGCTCTGCGCGCCGCGAACGAATTCCATGCGATCGCCTTGCGCCAGTGAGAGCGTCCCGAAATCAAAAGTGCCGCCAGGTTCGTTGACAGTGACGCCGTCGACGATGACCTTGTTGTAGTTCGACTCGCCGCCCCGCACAAACAGAGATGACAGCCCTCCGCGTTGCCCGGCGGTGTTCACCACGGCGCCCGGAAGAAAGCGCACGGCATCGTTGGCGGCGACGGGCTGCATGGTGGTCAGTTGCGCGCCAGTAAGAGTTTCGACGTCGGCTCCAGACGCTTCTCCCGGCACTGGAGTGCGAGTCGCGCTTACCACAACGGTCTCTGACGCGGTCGCCAGGTGGAGGCGCACCGTGAGTTCAGATTGCGACGGCACGTCGACCGTCTCCGCGGCGAAGCCCGGAGCTAGCACTTTGACCTGATACGGTCCGTTGTCGTGCACGCGAAGTGTTGCCGTGCCTTCGGCGGAAGTAGTTTGCGCCGTCAGGACTTTGCTGTCGTTGGCCCGTCGCAAACTAACTTGTGCGCCCGCGACCGCGGCAGATTGCGGATCGACTACCTTGACTGTGAGATCGGCGGCGGAAGCGGCCGAAGTGAACGTTAGGGTGGTGAGTACAAGTAGAGAGAGAAGCAGAAAACCCGAAACGGCGAAGCGCATACTGTCCTCCTTTGCACGCGAAAGAGGTTGAAGTAGACGGACTGCGCCGGTCTCCTGGCTTTGCGAGTAAGGATGATGATCATCCAGTAGCACCTGCGGCCTTCCCGGGAACACTCCCAGTGGCCGAAGGCAATTTCCTCGCTTACAGTTGCGCGGCAGCGCGGGATTCTCACCCGCTTCCCTGTCTTCGCCCAGCGGCAAAGACGCGCCTTCCGAAAGAATTAGCAAAGAACAGAAACAACCGTGGAAAAGAATTTAACGATGAAAGATAGGAAGAAGTCAAATAGGGCGGCGAAGCATTCCTTCGTGAACCTTCGTGCCCTTGGTGGTTGATGCCTCGTAGATCGTGCAGTTGCGATGCATTATCGTTTCCACCGCGTCAGCACATACAGCACGACCGAGAGCACCACGCTCACCAGCAACGACGTTGCGAGCGGAAAATAGAACGTCGTATTTTTCCCGCGATAAATGATGTCTCCCGGCAATCTTCCCAGTGGTAAGTTCGTGCGGCCGAGCAACATCAGCGCGGCTCCCGCCACGACCAACACGATTCCGACGACGACAAGCAGCTTTCCCAAGTCAGTCATAGACGTCCATCTGGCCGCGCACAGCGCGAAATCGGACAGAGACCTTCCGGCCCGATGCCGTATGTACCAATGTGTTTGAGACGGCAGCGAAGTTCTGAAAAACTGCATCCAAGCGTTTCACTGGAAGCCCCCGCCTACTTCGTCTGAAAGGGCCGCAACCGGACGGCTCGATCTTTTAACCGACTCCAGGAGGCCAGCCATGCTCTCGACCCGCGCTCTCAGAAAAAGTCTACCAGCACTCACCCTCGCCATTTTCTGCGCCATGGTTCTACGCGCGCATTCTCAAGATGTCCTGACCTATCACAACAGCATTGCCCGTACAGGAGTGAATCCGAAGGAGACGATCCTTACCCCCGCGAACGTGAACTCCGCGAGCTTTGGCAAACTGTTCACCATCCCAGTCGACGGCCTGGTCGATGCCCAACCGCTCTACGTTTCCGCGGTCAAAATTTCCGGCGTTACGCACAATGTGCTGATCGTGGCCACCGAGCACGGCACGGTCTACGCTTTTGATGCCGACTCGGGTGCAAACCTGTGGCACATCACGACTCTTAAGTCGGGCGAGAATACTTCTGACGATCGCGGCTGCGACCAGGTCACTCCAGAAATTGGAGTCACGTCGACTCCAGTCGTCCTGCGTCCAAACACCGGCAATCCCGTGGTGTACGTCGTCGCCATGTCGAGAGATGGTTCGGGCAACTACCACCAACGTCTGCACGCGCTCGACGTGACCAACGGCGCCGAACTGCATAAAGGCCCGATCGAGATCACCGCGAAATATCCCGGCACCGGCGACAACAGTTCCAACGGCTACGTAATCTTCGATCCCGCTCAATATAAGGAGCGTGCGGGCCTGCTGCTGATTCGTAACACCGTGTACCTGGCGTGGGCGTCGCATTGCGACATTCGCCCCTACACCGGATGGATCATGGGTTACAACGCCTTCAGCCTGGCGCAAGTCAGCGTGCTCAACCTGACTCCGAACGGCAACGAAGGCGCAATCTGGGGCGCGGGCGCTGGGATGGCCTCCGACGGCGCAGGCAACATTATCCTGCTCGACGCTAACGGAGACTTCGACTCCAACCTGAACTCCTCCGGCTTTCCGGCCAATGACGACTACGGTAACGCGTTTTTGCAGATTTCCACCGCGAACGGACTCGCCGTCAGCGACTACTTCGAGATGGACAACGAGTCGTCAGAAAACGGCGGCGACGTCGACCTGGGCTCGGGCGGAGCTTTGCTGATGACTCCGAAAGATTCCAAAGGCACGGTTCATAACATCGCCATCGGCGCCGGCAAAGACTCCAACCTGTATGTAGTCGACCGCACGAATATGGGGAAGTTTCATACTTCGAGCAACAATATCTACCAGGAACTTTCCGGCGCGCTACCCGGAGGAATCTGGTCGATGCCCGCGGCCTTTGGCGGCTTCGTCTACTATGGCCCAGTCGGTTCACCCATCCTTTCATTCCGGGTGAATAATGCGAAGCTGACGACCACTCCCGTGGCCCGCACGCCAACTCCTTTTGGATATCCAGGCGCGACGCCCAGCGTCTCGGCGAACGGGAGCAAGAATGGGATCGTGTGGGCAGCGGAGAATGTGAATCCTGCGGTGCTGCACGCCTACAACGCAACGAACCTGAACGAGCTCTACAACAGCGACCAGGCGGCCAACAGTCGCGATCACTTCGGCAACGGCAACAAGTACATCACGCCGACCATCGCGAACGGAAAAGTGTATGTAGGGACGACGAACGGCGTGGGAGTATTCGGGCTGCTGAAGTGACGAGCTACCGGGCGTTCGCGTCCGCCTTGTAGAAAGGTCGGCAGACCTTCGCCAAGGCGGTCTCTTGCTCCGGCGTGATCCAAACGATGTCGAGGTGTTGATCTCTGGCGAAGATTGAGGCGAAGATCTGGCTGACTTGTTGGGCGACCATGCGATCCTGTCCGCGTAGCCCTCGAACGCAGACCGCCACGTCCACGGACTCGGCATTGTCGTACTGAACGCATGCCAGGTACGCGATCTTTATCAAATGGAGTTGATCGAACAAGGTCACCAGTTTGGCCTTGAGGTCACGTTCAGCTTCGCCGTCCCTGTTCGTCGACAAAGTGGATAGTACCAACCCGTAGCACGTCCATAGGACGCGACGACGTCTTCTTAAACCAGGACACTGGCACCTCCTTCTCAGCGGCCAGAGAGTAACCAACCACGAGCGAATTGTAGCTTGAGAATTGTGTAGTGCCGGTCTCTGTGTTCAGGTGACTGCCTTGCGTGTTTGTCTGCAGGGTCGCATACTCGAATCCGGAGGAATTGTATGTCAGAAGTCGATGATCCCTCGAGGCGCATAGAAGAACTGGAGGCCGAGAATAGGCGACTACAAGCGAGGGCCTCCGATCTGGAAGAGTCCTATGACTCGACTCTGCAATCCCTGGGCGAAGCGCTCGACCTGAAGGATGGCTCGTCGGGAGGCCACTCCAAGCGTGTGTGCGCATACAGCATGGCGATTGCCCGCGCGATGGGACTAACTCCCGATCTGATCGCCGTCTTGGCTCGCGGTGCGTTTCTTCATGACATCGGCAAGATGGCAATCCCCGACCACATTCTTCTCAAACCGAGCAGCTTAACTCCTGATGAGTTTGCCGTAATGCGCGAGCATTGTTTGAAAGGATTTCTGATGATCAAAAAGATCCCATTTCTCGTCCCTGAGCCGGCTGAGATTGTCTACTCTCATCATGAGCGATACGACGGCGCAGGCTATCCACGTGGTCTGAAGGGGCAACAAATACTGCTGGGGGCGAGAATCGTCGCTGTCGCGAATACCTTGGATTCGATCACAACGAAGCTTCCCTACCGGGCAGCCCGCACTCTTCAGGCGGCTCGCGAAGAAATTCAAGCGTGTTCCGGGAGTCAGTTCGATCCTGATATCGTCGCCACCCTCCAGCAGATGCCTGACGATATCTTTCAGGAATTGCACCGAGCCATCAGCCTTCAAATGATGCTGTAATGGGACGTTGACTGGTAAATTGACTGCGTGCGTCGCCTCATTCCGATCATCGTTGCATTGTTGATTGCGGCGAACGCCGCGGCGCAGAAGACGATTTCGTTTCCCACTGAAGACGGTGGCACTATTTTCGCTGACGTCTACGGAGACAGCGACAGAACTGTCGTGCTGGCCCACGGCGGACAATTCAACAAAGAGAGTTGGACCAAGCAGGCGCAAACGCTGGTGACCGCGGGCTTTCGCGTGTTGGCGCTCGACTTCCGCGGCTACGGCAAGTCGAAGGGCCCGGGCGATTCCGATCCGATGGATGCGCCCCTTCATCTCGACGTGCTGGCGGCTGTCCGCTATCTGCGAAAGACCGGCGCGAAGAGCGTCTCGATCGTCGGTGGCAGCATGGGCGGAGGAGCCGCCGGCGATGCGTCCATTGCGTCGCAGCCCGGAGAGATCGATCGCATCGTAATGCTCGGCGCGGCACCGAACGGTCCCGCCGACAAGCTGAAGTCGCCCTCCCTGTTTATTGTGGCGCGCGATGATGCCAGCGGCGACGGACCGCGCCTTCCCGGGATCCGCAAACAATTTGAGAAAGCTCCTGAGCCGAAAAAGCTCATCGTTCTCAACGGCTCCGCTCACGCTCAGTTTCTCTTTCAAACTGATCAAGGCGAGCGCGTGATGCAGGAGATCCTGCGTTTTCTTACCGTGAAGTGACCGCTCCCCGGATTGGGGTCGGTCGATGGCATGGGAGAGTGCGAAAGCAGGAAGCGAAGCGTTCGCCAGCAATCAGGCGCCGATTTAGTTTCTCCAACCCTTCCAGCTTGCATCTAAACTACAAACCTGCCGATATGCTCTGCGTGCGAACAATCTGTACCGCCGCCGCCCTGCTCGCTGTGGCCGCAACCTTGGCTCCCCTCAGCCTCGAGGCTGAGGATCCGAAACCTTCCGCATCACCGACAGCGACCGCATCGCTCACCGCGGATCAGGTTGTCGACAATCTCGTCCGCAAAAATGAAGAGCGCGCGCGAGCTCTGCTGCACTCCGAGGCCACCCGCGTCTATCGCCTGACGTACACTGGATTCCCCGGCGACCGCGAAGCCGAGATGACGGTTGAGGCCACATACAACAGTCCGTCCTCGAAGGAATTCAAAGTCGTCTCCGAAAGCGGATCGAAGTTGATTCGCGATCGCGTCTTCAAGCGGCTCCTCGACAGCGAGAAGGAAGCCGCCGAACCTGCCATGAGCGCACGTACGCAGCTGAACCGCGACAACTACACTTTTCAATTGTTAAATTACGAGCCTTCGGAAAGTGGCGGGCACTACGTCCTGCAGGTGAACCCGAAAGCGAAGAGCAAATACGTGTATCGCGGCAAGATTTGGGTCGATGCGACGGATTTCGCCGTCACCCACATCGAAGCCGAACCGGCGCAGAACCCGTCCTTCTGGACCAAGAAGAACGAAATTCGCCACGACTATAAGAAGGTGCAAGCCTTCTGGCTTCCCGCCCGCAATGAATCGGTCAGCTATATCCGCCTGGGCGGTCGCGCCACTCTCACCATTGAATACAGCGACTACCGCGTCATCGACGCCCGCCAGCCTGCTCCCACCGAAGCAACAAAGAAATAGTCCCCGCGAGTGAGGGAAGCGCTGACACCGTTCCCTTCCGTGCATTGACCTGGCATTTTGAGAGCGGTTAAATAGGTCCCAGCGGCTTAACTTTCCAAGCGAAGGTGGGCGATGCGCACAGAAGCGGTGTTGCTGGCGGCGGTTCTGTTATGGAGTATTTTGCCATCGAGTTGTGGAAGCAATAGCGGAACACTCGGAGGCGGTGGCGGAGGAGGAACTACTGCGGCGCCAACGATCTCTACCGCGGCCGCGCAGAGCGGCGCGGTTATCGTAACTCTGGCCTCGACGACTGCAGGCGCAGCAATTTATTACACGGTTGACGGCAGCACTCCGACCACGAATTCTCCGAAGTATCTGGCGCCGTTTCTCGTGGCATCGAACCTCACCCTGAACGCGATCGCCTTCGCGGGCACCTCGAGCACGGTTACGAGTCAAACCTTCAGTCCGAATATTGCTTCGGGGACGCTGGTGTGGAGCGACGAGTTCACAAATTCCTCGGGCGCGATCGCGCAACCCAATCCTGCGGTCTGGACTTATGACACCGGCACGAATTGCTGTGGCAACAATGAATTGGAAGACTACTGCGCGTGGGGATCGTCCACTTCGCCCTGTAGTACGACGAATCCCAGCGAGTACGTAGGCACCGATGGCTATCTGCACATCGAGGCACAGCAACCGTCTTCCGGCGTCTATACGTCGGCACGGTTGAAGACACAAGGGCTATTCAGCTTTCAGTACGGCCGCTTCGAAGTGCGCGCCATGGTGCCCGAGGCACAGGGCTTTTGGCCCGCGGCGTGGCTGCTCGGCAACAACATCACAACCATCGACTGGCCCGCATGCGGAGAGCAAGACGTGCTGGAGCGCGTCAACGCAGCCGGTTCGCCCGATTGGAATGCGGGATCGATTCACGGCACGAACTTCACGGGCGGAACTGGCCTCGGCACGAACTACAACTTTCCCTCAGGACAAACGGCAGCGCAGTGGCATACCTACGGCATGATCTGGTCGAAGGGAAGCGTGGCCTACTATGTCGACGATCCCACGCATCCGTATGTCACCTACACGAGGTCGAGTCTGACGCCACTAAACGGCGCAGTCTGGCCCTTTGACGCCGGACAGAGCAATTTCATCCTCTTGAATCTCGCGATTGGCGGGGACTGGCCCGGGCCGCCGAACTCGTCGACCCCGTTCCCATCGGAGATGTTGGTCGATTACGTGCGGATTTACACGAACTAGTGTAATGCGTCATGCAGAGTGACATTTATGAGTCGCCGTTTTCCCCAGTGTTCCTCTGTGTCCTCTGTGGTGAAAAGCCTTTGCGTGCCTCGCCGAACACGACCGGCGAGGAGGATCGAGGCGCAGCATTTAACGCTCATTATTTCCGAGGCACTACACTGCTGGGGCCGGCCGGTCCGCTACTCGTGCCGCAAAGCTTCTATCGGATTGAGGCGTGAGGCGCGAAAGGCGGGAATCATTCCGCTGATCAATCCTACCGCGGCGAGAATCAGAGTAGACGCGATCAGCGTTCCAGGCGCGATGATCAGCCGGATGTCGCCGGCCTCTCCATTCTTGGCGAACGCGCTATATAAAGTGAGTCGGCCCACCGAAAGCGACACCACGTACGCGAGGATCACTCCAAACACTCCGCCGATAAACGTAATCGTCAGCGCCTCCGCCAGGAACTGCATCAGAATGTATCGCCGTTTCGCGCCGAGCGCTTTCTGCACGCCAATCTCGCGCGTCCTCTGCGTGACCGAAACCAGCATGATGTTCATCAGCCCGACGCCGCCAATGCCCAGCGTCAGCGTACCGATGAAGCCCATCAGGATCTTCAGCCCCAGCGTGATGATCTCGAACTGATGCAGTTGCGTCATCAGGTTGAACACCCTCACCGCTTCGTGGTCGGCCTGGCTGAACTTGTGCTGCGTCGACATGATAGTGCGCACCGCGGGCTCGATGCGTTCGAACTCTGGCGTATCGAAATTGAACCAGATGGTGTCGAGATAGTGCGTGTCTTTCAGATCCCCCATCGTCGTGAAGGGGATGTACACCACGCGGTTGATGTCGTCGTTCCCCTCCTGCATCTTCGCGCTCAAAACACCGATGACCTGAAAGCTGAGACCGTCGAGCCGGATGTATTCGCCGAGCGCATTGCGTCCGGAAAACAGCTTCTCCTTGGCTTCGGATCCGATCACCGCGACTCGCGCGCGCTGCACCTGGTCTTCCATGTTGTAGAAGCGGCCCTGATCCATCTTGAGAGCTCGAATCGGAAAGACGTTCGGATCATTCCCGGTGACATCGAAAGTGAAATCCCGCGTGTCGTATTGGACGTTCGCCTGTTTGTCGACGCTCGGCGTAATGCGAGTGATTTGCGGAAGATTGGTGGTGAGTGCGTCCACGTCGTCCTGGGTGAAGCGGATCTGCACTCCCGACTTCTGCCCACCGGCCTGCATGGAAGTCGTGCCCGGCACCACGATGACCAGCTTCGTCCCGAAGTTCGCAAAAATGTTGGCGCAGGCACGCCCAAAGCCATCGCCATAAGCAAGCAGCATTACGACCGTGGCAATTCCCCATCCCATGCCGAGCATGGTGAGCGCCGTGCGGCGGCGGTTGTGCCGCATCGCCGCGTACGCTTCCTGGAGCAGATCATGGAGCATATTGCCTCAGTTCCGTTTACTCCTGCCGCAGCGCTTCGACTGGCTGCAACATCGCGGCTCGCCGCGCGGGATAAAGTCCGGCAATCACTCCGGCCAGGGTGAGACTTCCGATCGCCAGCATGGCCGACATCGGGACCAACTTCGGCGGATCGAATCCTTGCGGGCCCTGCACGCCTCCCATCAACGCCATCAAGCCGCCTGCCATCACCATGCCGAGCATCCCGCTGCCCAGCGTGAGCAGCAATCCCTCGAGAAAGAAGTGAAAAAGGATGTTGCGATTGGTCGCGCCCAGAGCTTTCCGCAAGCCGATTTCCCGCGTCCGCTCGCTGACCGCGACCAGCATGATGTTAATGACCCCAATCGCGCCCAGGGCCAGCGTGACCATGCCCACCGCACCCAGAAACATGTTCATAACATCGAAAATCGTCCCTACCATCTTGGATTCCTGAATCGAATCCCACTCGTCGAACGCGTTCTCATCGCTGGCATCGAATCCGTGATTGCGCCCGACAATTTTGTGAACTTCCTGCCGTGCCAGCGCGTGGTCGGCCGTCCTCAGCGGCTGATACTCGATGAACGAAATGGAGTTCTGATGATTCTCGCCCTTGATGGGGAAGTTTGCGGCCATCACTTGAAAGGGAATATATCCGCGCAGGTTGAGCCACATGTTGTCGCCGCGGCCCAGGTGCGGCATGCTGCCCACCACTTCGAATCGAATGCCATTCAGCAGAATGAATGACCCCACTGCCGGGCGTCCCGGAAAAAGCGTTTTCAGCAGTTCGTTGCCCAGCACGATCACATTGCGACGCTGCTGTCCGTCCAGCGCGTTGAGCCAACGGCCTTCCTTGAGGGGAAGGTAGCTGATTTCGTTCAGCTCTGGCTCCGTGCCCATGATCTCGCCGCTAGCGGTCGCAAACTCGCTGACTTCATGCAGGTCGCTTCGAGAAATGACGGGGCAGGCATTTCGAACATATCCTGCCAGCCGGATGTCGAGGTAGTCCTGGTAAGTCAGCAGGTACGAGCGGGCGGAACTCATGTTGCCCTGAACGGCAGGCGCGCGCCCGGGGAACAGAAACATAATGTCTTTCCCGAACTCCGCCAGTTCCCGCTTATTGCCCGATCGAAAGCCTTCGCCGACCCCCACCAGGAGCAAGAGCGATCCCACTCCCCAGGCAATGCCGAACATAGTCAGAAACGAGCGCAGCTTGTGCGCCCAGAGATTGCGAAAGATTTGCGCGAAGATGTCCAGGACGGTCCGCATCATCGACCCACCAAGTCTGAATTGACCGTAATCCTTCCTCTTAGATGCGCCGTGAACCGCAAAAACAGGAAACAATTCTTCCAAAACCCCCGCTCGGCTCAGGGCAAACCGGCCACACTAACCCCATGTAGGTGTACGTCGATCGCCGTCTCGAAGTTCCGAGGCGATCCGAAATACCGATCCTTCGACGCGGCTTTTATAAATATTAATTCGTCCCCCGCATCAGGTATAATCCCGCCACTCTGGCGGGAAGGGTCGAATCTTCTTCGACCGAAAGGGAATTAGCACAGGGAATAGAAAAAGGCGCAGGCGGGCGCCGCGAGAAACAGACGTGTGAGTTCTTCTCACGTGTTTTTGCCCAACGATGCCTTCTTCTCAGGAGGCTGTCTCGATGTCGCGAATCCATCAGCAAGTCAGTAGTCTGCGGAGCCTGTTCGGCGTTCGATGTCCACTCAGCGTTCGATGTGCGAAGAAAACGCTGCGCGTCATCGCAGTATTCACAGCCTTAGCGCTCCTGGCCTCCCTGGCCGCGGCGCAATCCACCAGTTCGCTGAACGGCAGCGTTACCGACGCATCCGGAGCCGCAGTCGCCGGCGCGAAGATCACGTTGACCGACGCGGCCACCGGCCTGCAGCGAACGAGCACCAGCAACACAGCCGGCCTCTACCAGTTTCTGGACGTGCCTCCGGGCGACTACCGGCTCGACGCCGCGGCCGCCGGCTTTGCGCCATTTCTCGTGGAGAAGGTCACCCTTGTCGTCAAGACTCCCGCGACCGTGCCGATTCATTTGCAGGTTGCCGGCGTATCGCAATCGGTGACAGTCGAAGCCCAGGCCCCGCTCATCAATCGCACCGACGCATCGCTCGGCAATACGATTGAGCAGAATCAGATCGCGGAACTGCCCATCGCTGCCCGCAACGTGGTTGAGTTGCTCAGCCTGCAGCCGGGTGTGTCGTACATGGGAGACCAGGTCAATCGTGACACCGACACGCGGAGCGGCGCCGTGAACGGCGTCCGCAGCGATCAATCCAACGTCACGCTCGATGGCATCGGCGTCAACGATCAGAACAACGGCTACGCTTTTCAAAGCGTGCTCAACGTGCCGCCCGACTCGGTCGAGGAGTTCCGTGTCACCACCGCCAACGCGAATGCGGACTCCGGCTATTCCAGCGGCGGCCAGGTTGCGCTGGTCACCAAAAGTGGCACTAACAATTTCCACGGTTCGGCTTACGAGTACAACCGCAACACGATTTTCAGCGCGAACGATCCATTCTTGAAAGAATCTCAGCTCAGCAATGGCGAACCGAACAAGGCACCCAAGCTCCTGTACAACGTATTCGGAGTCGCTGTCGGCGGTCCGGTCGTGAAGAACCGGCTCTTCTTCTTCGTCAACTATGAAGGAAAGCGGCAAGCGCAGGGCACCAGCGTCTTGCGCGATGTGCCGAGTTCTGCGCTTCAGGGCGGTTTTCTCCAATATTTATGTCAGCGAAATCCGGATGGTAGCCTCGACACAGCGGATTGTCCCGGTGGCACGGTCAACGGACTCAGCGGCGTGCAACCAGGATACTATGCGCTCAGCCCGAGCCAAGTTACCGCGATGGATCCCCTTGAAATCGGCCCTAGCCCCGCGGTCCAAGCCGTCCTCAACCAGTACCCCAGCGCCAACGAAAACGCTGGAGACGGTTTAAATATCCTGGGATATCGCTTCTCCTCCAACGCGGACTCAACCTGGAATACCTATCTGACGCGGCTCGATTACCACATCACATCGAACGGCTCGGAGAGTCTGTTCTTCCGCGGGCAGATACAGAACCTCAAAGACCCGGGAACACAACAATTTCCGGGCCAATCTGCCTCTACGCTGGCACTGGATGACAGCAAAGGCCTCACCGTCGGGCTTACATCGCTACTCACCCCCAAGCTCATCAACGACTTTCACTGGGGCTACATTCGCCAGGGAACCCAGTCTGGAGGCACCTCGCAATATCCCGGAGTGTTTCTCAGTGGGCTTAGCGACCTTGTTCCATTCACTCGCTCTTTGACTCGTTTTGTGCCCGTCAACCAGTTCACCGACACATTGAATTGGACCCGGAAGAATCACACCTTCGAGTTCGGCGCCGACTTGTTTTTGATTCGCAACAACAGCATCAGCTACCAGAACTCGTTCTCGGATGTGCAGACGAACCCCGTTTATCTCAACACGGGCGGCATCGCTAATACGCCCAGCCCGCTGGACCCAGCTAACAACGGCTATCCTGCGGTCGACGGCAACTTTGGTCCTAACTATGACGACGCAGCGGGGATTGTGCTGGGCATTTTTGCCGAGGGCGACGGCAAGTACAACTTCGCGCACGACGGTAGCGCACTGCAGCAAGGCGATGCCATCAAGCGTCGCTATGCGTTGAACGACTTCGAGTTCTACGGGCAGGATACCTGGCGCATGACGCCGCGCTTGACCGTCACCTACGGGCTGCGTTGGGTACTTGATGCTCCCCCCTACGAGACCAACGGATTGCAGGTTTCACCCTGTGTGCAGGCGAGCGGTGGCGGATGCAGCAACCAAAACGTCACCGACTGGTTCAACCACACCGCCCAGCTAATGAGTCAGGGGCAGCCAGCCAACAACGCCGGAGAGATTTCGTTCATTCTGGGCGGCCCCAAGAATCACGGTCCGGGAATGTGGAGCTGGGATCACAGGGATTTTTCACCTCGCATTGCGGTGGCTTGGGCGCCCGATACGGGCGACGGCTGGGCCTCTAAGATCCTGGGAAAGAAGGACCAGTTCTCCATCCGCGGTGGTTACAGCATCATGTATAGCCACTTCGGCTTGGGGATCGTGAACAGCTTTGACCAGAACGGCTCCTTCGGCCTCTCCACCGACTTGGGCAACCCCGCCGGTGTGGTAACGGTCGCGGGGGCCCCGCGATTCACTTGTCTGACCGGTTCGTCCTGCTTGCCTGCGCCCTGCGCGTCTTTGAGCGGGCCGAGTTGCTTGTTTGGACCCACTCCCTCCGGCAGTTTCCCCGTTACGCCGAGCAACACTGCCTTCGCTATCAACTGGGGTCTCGATCAGACTCTAAAGACACCTTATGCACACGTTTTCAATTTCTCACTCTCGCGCCAGCTCGGCTCGAGATCTTCGCTACAAGTTGCCTACGTGGGCAGCATCAGCCGGCGTCTTCCCATGCAGGTCGACCTGGCCATGCCTGCGAACCCAACGGACCCTGGCAGCAAAATGACCTACTTCCAGGCCGGCACTGTGCTCTCGAAGGCCGCGGCCGCGAACGCCGACGTCAATTCGATCGCGCCCGTACCATTTTTCGAGCATATGTTTCCTGCCTGGAACACAGTCACCCAGAGTCAGCTCAGCGGCGGATGCGCGCCTGGCAACTACCCCACGAATCCAACGGCCACGCAATCCATCTACGAACTCTGGACTTGCTACCCGCATAACGAAACTTTCTCTCTGTTCCTGTTGGATGTCCCCGGATCCATTACCGGGATGGACACGCCAAACGGCGTGAACGGTCCATACAGCTTCTACCACGATCAGTTCGCTTCGCTCTACGCATGGCGCAACATCGGCACGTCCGACTACAACGCGCTGCAGGTCACCTACACCGCGCGCTGGGGATCGAACTTGCAAGGGCAATTCAACTACACCTTCTCGAAATCGTTTGACGAGGCGTCGGCGGCCGAAAGAATTCCTCCGTATGAAGGAACTGGAGGAACCGGCAACGACCTGAACGGCGGAGGGATTGTGATTAATGCCTGGGATCCGCTGTCGCTGCGCGGGCTTTCCGATTTCAATGCCTTCCACCAGATCAACGCGAATCTGGTCTATCGTCTTCCGTTCGGCAAAGGCCAGGCATTCGCCGCAAACGCGAGCCCGGTGCTGAACGCAGTAATCGGCGGATGGCACGTTTCAGGCGTCTTCCGCTGGACCACCGGTTTCCCGATTACCGTCGACAACGGTTTCACTTGGGCAACCGACTGGAACATCGAAGGCGATGCCGAGCCGAATGGCCCGCCGCCGGTGGCGTCGAATCCCAAGAACGCCATCGTTAACGGCGTCGACATTGGCCCGGACATCTTCAAGGACCCGGCCGCTGCCGAAGCGGCTTTCCGTCCCGAATGGCCCGGCGAATCTGGAGTGCGCAACAACGTCATCGGCGACGGCATGTTCAATATCGACACCGGCGTGAGCAAAGACTTCCGTCTTGGCGAGGGGAAGCGCCTGGAGTTCACTTGGCAGGCCTTCAACGCCACCAACTCGGTGCGCTACGACGTGCGCGGAGAAGTGGGCAACTCGGCTCAACCATCGTTATCGGAAGATCCAACACAGTTCGGCAAATATCTTTCGACGCTCACGACGCCTCGCTTCATGCAGTTCGCCTTGCGCTTCGAATTCTGAAGACAAGCGATTTGAAGCAGGTTCGAGAAGAAAAGAGACAGTGGGATGCCCCATGTCTCGCCGCCTTTGCGAGACATGGGAATCGGAAGCAGCAGTCGCACGGAGGGTTTGCCGAAAAGAGTGCCTGTGCAGTAGCACACTTCCCAGTTAGAAGTACTTAAGCGTCGCTAAAGTGTGGACCGCCGAAATTTCGGTTCTCCCGCGCAGCAAGCGCCAGACGCCATGAGCATAGATTACGATCTTCTGACGCGAGCTTTCATTGGTTCAGCCGTATTCTGCTGGGCTGGCTCCATAGCCTTTAAGGGGGGAAAGGTACTCGAAAGCATGGTTTAGTGGATCATGATGATATTCGTGTTGGTGTTCTCATCAGTGTCTCCCCTTGCCCGTCAAGAGTGGATCACATTACTTTTGTTGGCAGGGATATTCGCTGCTGAACTCGGAGTGATCCTGGTTCGCATACGATCTCTTGCTTAATAACTCTAGAAATCTCGGAGTCGAGGTACCCTTGGTTGAGGCATGCACTTGGCCCAGGCCCCGGCCTCGAGCGAAATTGGCTTTGCACTGAAAAGTACTTGACAGCCGTCGCAAGCCGCATTACTCTAACGTTATGTTCGACCCGCGGCCGCACCGTATCCGGCGCTTCCATCGCTCGGCTGAAAACCGTTCGGTCGAAAATCGTGCGCCAGACGAAAATTCGCCGCGCTTTTTGCCCGATCGCGCCGCCACCGAACTGGCCCCCAACTTAGCCGAAGACCTCCGCTTCATCCGTGACACCATGGAGCGCTCCGCCGCATTCACCGCCGTCTCTGGATGGGGGACTGCGCTTCTCGGCGCTACCGCCCTGGGTGCGGCGTGGCTTGCCGCGCGTCAACCTTCTTCCTCCGCGTGGCTGCGAGTGTGGCTCGCCGAGGGACTTCTCGCCGTCGCCATCGGATTGCTCTCGTGCACCTGGAAAGCGAATCGCCGCGGCCTCCCATTATTCTCTGGCCCGGCCCGCAAAGTCGCGCTAGGGCTAGCGCCTCCACTGCTCGCCGGCGCCTTCATGACATTTCTGTTGTTCCGCGCAGGCCTGCCGTCGGCGCTGCCCGCAACCTGGCTGCTGCTCTATGGCGCGGGCATCATGACCGGAGGTTCGTTCTCCGTGGCGATTGTCCCCGTCATGGGCGTGTGCTTCATGCTCCTCGGCGGTCTCGCCGTTCTCGCTCCCGTTGCCTGGGGAGACTGGTTCCTCGCCGCGGGCTTTGGCGGCCTTCACATTGTTTTCGGCGTCCTGATTGCCCGGAGGCACGGTGGCTAGAGCGCTTCCATCCCGCCGCAAATCCCTGAAGCCCGAGGTTCGCCCGCGCGAGCGACTTCAGGACAAGCCTCACGAAAAACTTCACGAGCACTCCCACGCGCAGCCGGTCGCTCCCGAACTCCCCGAACTCGACCGCCTCATTCACGAGCGCATTCGCCTCGGCATTGTCAGCGCCCTCGCCACCAACGATTCGCTGAGCTTCAACGATCTCAAGCGCGTGCTCAAAACCACCGACGGCAATCTCAGCGTTCACGCCCGCAAGCTCGAAGAGGCGCAGTACATTTCCTGCGTGAAGTTCTTCGAAGGACGCGTTCCGCGCACCGAGTATCGCCTGACCGCCACCGGCCGCCGCGCCCTCGCCGAGTATCTCGATCAGATGGAGGAATGGATTCGGGTCACGCGCGAAGAAGGATGAGGTTCCCCTTTTTTGTGTTGTCGCTTTGCATCTAAAAGAACTTTCAGTTAAGGATCAACTTCCCATGACTTCCACATCCCACGAACTATCGGCCGTTTCCAGCGCTCCCCTTTTCTGGGAGCCTCGCCGCATCCCCTACAACGCGGTCCTCACCCTGAGCGCCCTGCTCTGGATCGTCTTCACTTGGCCGCACTTCAAGACCGCCCTCAGTCTTTCGTCACTCGGCAAAATGCTGGTGCTGGCGTTACTCGCGAATCTCTGCTACTCCGCTGCCTACGTTGCCGACTTCTTCATGCAAGCCGCTCTCCGCATCACTTTCCATCGTCGCGTTCGTTGGGCGGTCTGGTTGATCGGAATGCTGCTCGCCCTCGTGGTCGAGAATTACTGGATCGCCGACGAAATCTATCCCGACTTCCCGCAAAACTCCGCTCATCTTGCCCAAGGACTGAACGCCATGACGCCGCCTTTCGCCAGCAACATGAACTTCCCCGCTCCCCTCGCTATTCTTGGATTCCTCGCCGCAGGCGCCGTACTGTTCCTCGCCCTCGCCTCAATCCTCATCTTCTGGTTCGCGCGCAAGCCAAAGTTCGCTCGCACGTCCGCCATAGCAATCGGCGTCGTCGCAGTCATCTACTTCGCGCTCCTGCTCGGATTCTCCGCCGGCAGCCACGCCACCACGCTCGCCCGCGGACAAGAAAAATACTTCTGCGAGATCGACTGCCACCTCGCCTACTCGGTCGTCGACGCCCAGACGCAACCCGACGGCCACTATGTCGTCACACTTCGCACCCGCTTCGACGAAACCACGACATCGCCCGAGCGCCCGAAAAGCGCGCCCCTCACGCCCTCTCCGCGCGAAGTGCGCCTCATCGACAGCGCTGGACGCCAATACGCGCCCGTCTCCACCGAAGGCACTCCGCTGAATATGTCCCTGAAGCCCGCCGAGTCCTACACCACAAAACTCGAATTCACTCTTCCACCAAACGCCACCGGCCTGCGCCTGCTGATCAACACAATCCCGCAATGGCCCGACAAATTGGTCATCGGAGACGAAAACAGCTGGCTCCACAAGAAAACCTACTTGGCGCTGTAACCCACGCTCCATTCGTAGAGACGTAGCTTGTAACGTCTTCCTGACCACAAGCGCGAAAGCCCGTTTCAAGCGAGCACTCAGTCGCAATGGCCGAATGCCGAGTGCTGGCTGCCGAGTGCAGCTCAAGATACAATCCCGCTCATGCGACGTTCCGTTCTTTTCCTTCTCCTGACCGCGCTGCTCTCCGCGCAAGCCGCGCGCGAAGTCGAAATCACCGCCGAGCCTCTGCATCGGCTCATCTTCACCAACGACCAGGTTCGCGTCTTCGACGTCAACATCCCGCCGAACTCTCAAACGCTCATGCACCGGCACCGTCACGACTACATCTACGTCACCATCGGCGACGCCACGGTGATCACCACGATGAAAGACAAAGCTCCCGTCACGCTCACGCTGCGAGACGGCGACACAACATTCGTTCCAGGTAACTTCGCGCACATCACCCGCGATGGCGGTCCGCAGCCCTTCCGCAACATCACCATCGAAATTCTGCAGGATGAAAAAACTCCGCCACTCGCGTCCAAGTGGGACGAAGACCGCGGCCTTAACATCCTGCAAGGCGGCACCAAAGAAATCCTCTTCGTCAAAGACGGCATCCGCGTTTCCGAAGTCGAACTCCAGTCCGGTGGCGTGATGCCCCTCCCAGACCACCCCGGCCCAATTCTGTTCGTAGCCCTCAGCGATCTCACGCTCCGCGCACAGCAAGTCAAGAACTCGCCGCACAGTGCATGGGCCGACCTCGATCGAAAGCGCGGAGACTCCGTCTTCATCCCCCCCCCCATTTCTAGGTTGGACTAACCTCGGCCACACTCCCAACAGATTCGTAACTCTGGAATTCCCGTAGAGTTTCGCGTCCACGTCGGCAAGCGCAGCGGGCCCTCACTCGCAAACTACCTATTGCCATCCAATACAAACATGATGTAGGCTCCTATTGTTTCTAAATAGGAGGAACGCGGTGGGCGACAACGACGTCTGGCAGGGTACTCTGGCTCTCATGGTCTTGAAGACGCTGGAATCGATGGGGCCTCTCCACGGCTACGGCATTGCGCGACGCATCGAGCAGATCAGCGGCGACCGCCTCGTGGTGCAGTACGGCACTCTCTATCCCGCTCTGCTCCGCCTCGAGCAGGAAGGTTACATCTCGGCAGAGTGGGGCGTATCCGACAACAATCGTCGCGCCCGCTTCTACAAGCTGACCCGCGCTGGACGCAGACAAGTCGAGAAAGAATCTCAACGATGGGAGAAAGCCGCCGCGATTCTCGCGCGCTTCGTCTCTCCTGGCGAGGAGTCTCTATGAGAAAGCTGCGTGGCTGGCTGCTGCGCCTCTGGGGAGCGTTCCACCGCAACGCCTCTGACCGCGAATTTGCCGACGAGATCGAAACTCATCTCCAGATGCAGATCGAAGACAACCTGCGATCTGGCATGGACCCACAACAGGCACGTCGCGAGGCGCTCCTGAAATCCGGCGGAATGGAAGTGACCATGCAAGCCTATCGCGAAGGGACGACGCTCCCCTCTATCGAGACTCTCATCCAAGACCTCCGTTACACGATGCGTCAACTGCGCAAGAACCCCGGCTTTGCCGCCACCGCCATCCTCGTCCTGAGTCTCGGCATCGGGGCAACGGTAGCGATCTTCGCCTTCGCCGATGCTGCCCTCATCAAGCCTCTGCCTTATCGCCAGCCCGCTCGTCTCGCGGTCGTCTTCGGAAGCATCCCCCTCGGGCCGCGGTTTCACCTCTCATTTCCGGATTACTACGATTACAAGAAGCTGAACACAGTCTTCACTTCGTTCGAGGTGTACGACAGCAATGGATTCATGCTAAGCACGCCTACCGGCGCGCAACTGGCTCCAGGTGCGCGCGTCAGCGCCGGATTCTTTCGCGCTCTCGGCGTCACTCCAGTTCTGGGTCGGGATTTCTCTCAGGGAGAAGATGTGCCCTCCGCTCCGCGCACTGTCTTGCTGAGTTACTCGGCCTGGCAAAATCGCTACGGCAAACGTGCAGACATTCTGGGGCAGACCGTGAACCTCGACGGAAATCCGAACACGATCATCGGAGTCCTTCCTCGCGACTTCCATTTCGCTCCCGCCGAACCAGCGGAATTCTGGACCGCCGAGCATGACGAGAGTTCCTGCCGTGGTTGCCACTGGCTCTTCGGTCTCGGTCGTCTCAAGGATGGAGTCACGATGGAAATGGCCGCCGCCAACATGACGGCGATCGCGAAGCAACTGGAGTTGCAGTATCCCGACTCGAACAATGGTCAAGGCGCGGCCGTCGTCGCATTGCCCGACGTGATTGTTGGCGACATCCGCCCCATCATCCTTCTGCTGCTGGCCGGCGCAAGCCTGCTGCTGCTGATCGCCAGCGTGAACGTTGCAAGTCTGTTGCTCGTGCGCTCGCAAAGCCGCAAGCGTGAGATCGCCGTCCGCGGAGCCTTGGGCGCGTCGCGGCAGCGCCTGCTGCGCCAATTCGTTACGGAAGGATTGGTGCTCGCCGCCGTCGCGACTGCAATCGGACTCGCGGCCGCCGACGCCGCAATGCATCTCCTCACGCGCCTCATCCCAGCCGACACGCTCGCCGGCATGCCTTACCTGCAAGGGCTCGGCCTGACCTCGCACGTACTGATGTTCACGCTTGGGATCTGCATCTTCAGCGTCGTCATCTTCACCGCGACGCCAATGCTGAGCATGTCTCGTGAAGAAATGCGAGCCGGACTGACCGAAGGCAGCCGCTCCGCATCAGGAACTGTCTGGCACAAGCTCGGATCGAACCTCGTGGTCGTCGAACTCGCGACCGCCGTCGTGCTCCTCGTCGGCGCGGGACTGCTGGGCAAGAGTCTCTATCGCCTGTTGCAGGTCGATCCCGGCCTGCAGCCGACCAATCTAGCCACGCTGCAGCTCTCGATACAGCGGGCCAACTACTCGACCGATTCGCAGGCCATTGCTCTCGATCGCCAGATTCTCGATCGCGTCAGGGCGCTTCCTGGCGTGATCTCAGCCGCCACCGCGAACAAGCTGCCTGTCGGCGACGGAGACTTCACTACCGGCTTCCGCGTGGTTGGGCGCCCTTACCACGGAGAACACAACGAAGTCGCCTTTCGTATCGTTTCGACCGACTACTTCAAGACGCTGCAAGCACGCCTTCTCGAAGGACGCTACTTCACTCCCGGTGAAGATGCGACCAAACCGCGCGTCGTTCTGATCAATCGCGCGCTGGCCCGAACATTCTTCCCCGGCGAACGTCCGGTCGGAATGTTTCTCAATTTCGACGCAGGCAAGCCTGACCAGCAGACGCAGATCATCGGCATCATCGACGACATCCGCGAAGGGCCGCTCGACACCGACGCCCGCGCCGCGTTCTATGTCCCGTTCGAGCAGCGCCCGCTGCCGTTCTTCTCCGTCGTGGCGCGCACATCGGTCGACGCCGCGTCTCTGCTGCCTGTGCTCGCTTCCACCATGCACCAAATCGATCCGGGCATCGCCACCTTCGGTGCGTCGACCATGGAGCAGCGCATTCACGACTCGCCGCCATCGTACTTGCACCGCGCCTCCGCCTGGATCGTCGGAGGCTTCGCTGCGCTCGCGCTTCTCCTCAGCGTCGTCGGACTCTACGGCGTCATCGCCTACTCCGTCAGCCAGCGCACCCGCGAAATCGGTGTGCGGATGGCGCTCGGCGCCCAACGCAGCACCGTGTATCAACTCGTCCTGAAGCAGGCCGCCCGCCTGATCGCAGTAGGACTCGTCGCGGGCCTCGTCGGATCGATCGGCGCGTCCAGCCTGATGCGCAACCTGCTCTTCGGCACCACCGCCTGGGACGCCTTCACGCTGGTAGCCGTCGCCGCCCTCCTGGGAACGTCGGCCCTGGCAGCCAGCTACCTCCCAGCCCGCCGCGCCGCCTCGGTGAACCCGCTGGAGGCCCTGCGGGCAGAGTAAATCGGCACGGAACCTGTTCCCCAAAACGTTTGTCATTCCGAACGAATAGAGGCTCTTGCGCTAGAAACGTTTGTCATTCCGAACGAATAAAGGCTCTTGCGCTAGAAAACATTTGTCATTCCGAACGAATAGGCTCTTGCGCTAGAAACGTTTATCATTCCGAACGAAGTAAGGCTCTTGCGCTAGAAAAGTTTTGTCATTCCGAACGAAGTGAGGAACCTGCTTCTCGCCGGGGATCACCACACTGCCTTTTCGGCGAATCTCCCAATTTCCTGTCAAGCCCCCAAACAGCCCACGATCCTCCTAACCCGTTGCATCCAACCCAAATATATTTCCCAAAACTTTGCCGGTTGCCCCACCCAAATTGATAAAATAGAGATATAAGCAAATAAATTGACGCGGCCCATTCCAGGCCGCGTTTTTCATTGCCGAAATAAATCGTGTAGCCCCGGACGCATTCATCCGGAGCGATTCTGACGCATCGTTGTACCGAATCCATGAAAAATCCAGGTATGAACATCCGCCACCCCAAGGCGCGCGGAGAGTGGGCCGAAATGCGTTTCATGACGCGCGCCACCGAACTCGGCTTCCGCGTCACTAAGCCCTGGGGAGACACCGCCCCCTACGACCTCGCCACCGACTACCGCGGATTCTTTCGCCGCGTACAGGTCAAGTGCACCCTCTACCAGCGCCAGGCCTCCTACGAATGCACCATCTGCTCGAGCCACACTCCCTACCGCCCCGACCAAATCGACTTCATCGCCGCCCTCGTCATCCCCACCAACACCTGGTACATCCTCCCCATCCGCGCCACCCGATACCAGTCCGCCATCGTCCTCTCCCCCCACCTGAAAAATTCCAAATACGAAAAATACAAAGAAGCCTGGCACCTCCTGAAGCGCTAGATGTCCCAACTCCCTCCACTCGTGTCATCCTGAGGCCCGCGTTCTTTGCGGGCCGAAGGATCTCTGGACTCGTTGGCAGCATCGCCGCGGCCGGCAGATTGCACAGATCCCTTCGACAAGCTCAGGGCAGGCTCTTCGGCGCCAAAAGACGGCGCCTCAGGATGACAAGGGCTTATCTCGCGAACGGGATCTGTGACAACACGCGCTGGCTGCCCCGTTTCTCGCGTCCTTTGCGAGAAGCGGGGGAGTTCGCTGACATCAACACGAACCGGGAAGGACAAGAAGGGGGGAAGGCCCGAACGGCGAACGGCACGAACCGGGAATGATAGAAACGTGGAAGGAGACGACTTCAGTCGCGCCGCCAAAGCAGCAACAAGGTTCCAAGCTCTATCAATGGAATCAAAACCGCTTGACTATCCCTCGGACAGCTGCCACGCTCTGAGCAGCAATGGCACACGTTGAATCTCTAGCGAATCCCGCGTTACTAGTTTGGGCTAGGAAATCGGCTAGTCTCACAGAAGAAGCCATTGCGAAGAAAATCGGTGTCAAGGCAGACCGGATACGTGCTTGGGAGTCGGGAGAAGATCGTCCGTCGGTAGCACAGCTCCGCAATTTTGCGGCAGCTACCAAGCGTCCTCTTGCCGTTTTTTATCTGTCGGAACCTCCGCTCACGTTTGACGCACTTCACGACTTCCGAGCAGGCGCTACGATTGCCCTGAGCACAGTTGCGACGCCAAGACTGGCCTTCGAAGTGAGAAAGGCATACGACCGGCGGGAATGGGCGCTCGAACTAATGAGCGACCTCCAACTCGCGCCTGTCAACTTCGAGGTTCGACTTGATCTGCGCGACGATCCGGAAGTCGCCGCAGGAAAGATTCGTTCCGCGCTGGGTGCCCGCACGGACGCACAGAGCCAGTGGCGCGTCGACAATGAGGCGTTCCGTGAGTGGCGAGCACTTCTTGAGCGCGCAGGAATCTTAACATTCCAAGCGGCTAGTCTAGAGCTCGAAGAGGCACGCGGGTTTTCGATTTCCCTCAAGCCACTGCCAGTCGTCGTCGCCAACATCAAAGACGCATATCGCGGACGCATTTTTACGTTGCTTCATGAAGTGGCTCACATCGCCCTGAACGACGGCGGTATTTGCGACCTCGACGATAATCAGCGCCGGAATGCGAACGCACAAATAGAAGCCTTCTGCAATAGAGTGGCTGGCGCTGTTTTGTTTCCAAAGAACGACCTGCTTGCTACTAGCGAGGTACGGAATCATCGGGCTATTGATATGGCTTGGTCTGACAGTGAAATCCAATCACTGTCGCGGAGGTTTGGCGGCAGCAGGGAAGCGCTCCTCGTTCGACTGCTGGCTTTGGGCCTCACGAGCGAAAAGTTCTATTACAAGAAGCGTGATGAATACAGACTTGAATATGCAAAATGGCGGGAACAACGTAAAGAGGGTTTTGCGCCTCCACATGTGGTTTCGCTTTCAAGCGCTGGACCGCTTTTCACAAGCCTCGTCATCGAGAATTTCAACCGTGAGCACATCACTGCCAGCGATGTCTCGGATTACTTACAAGTCAGAGTCAAGCATCTTCCGGAAATCCAGCGCGACTATAGCGGTTTCGAACCGGTGGATCAGGGAGGATAGTGGCTTACAGTTTCGACTCCAGCGGCATTCTCGACCTGTTTCGATACTATCCGCCCGACGTGTTTCCTACGATTTGGACGCAGATGGATGCAGCTGCAAGCGGCAGAGCCGTCCTCGCGATCGACGAGGTCTATAGGGAGCTTGAGAAGAAAGATGACGCGGCATTCCAGTGGCTGAAGGCCCGTCGCGCAATGGTCGTGGACCTAGATGCGACCGTGCAACAGCGCGTTACTACGATCTTGGCGGCTCACCCTCGACTCATCGATACGAGGCGGAATCGATCCTCTGGAGATCCCTTTGTTATTGCACTTGCGCAGGTGCACGGACTTTCCGTCGTTACTGGGGAAAGACCGTCCGGTGTGCTTGCGAAGCCCAATATCCCTGACGTCTGCGTAGCCCTCGGAATACCGTGGATGAATGTTCTTTCGATGTTTCGCCGCGAAGGATGGAAGGCCTAGTCTTCGTCCGCACCATTTTGGTAATCCCATGCAATTTTCAAATTCCCTCTTGCAATTTTTCTCGTTCATCTGGTATAAACAATCACACCGAGAGCAGAAGTGTGGCAGCCGGTCGTATTTGTTGAATCTCTCGTGTCCGCCCGGCATCTAAGTTTTCAGAGAATGTGAGTTCTCAAGTCGTCCCGGCCACGGGACTTGATTCGGAAACACCAGTGAGTTTCTGAAGGGTACCTTCAAAGCAAGGAACCTCCAAGCTAGGATCTTTTCTCAATTTTCTGTCTTCCGCTTTGCTATGGCCGAAACGCCATGTGCCGAGTCATCGGCATGCTTTGCAGCTTCAAAGCGGAAGGCCATACCGTTGCGCGCTGTAACGAGCGCCGCTAAAAGCATTGTCATTCCGAATCGGGCTGAAAGCCCGGTGAGGAAACCTGCTTCTGGCTGACCTGCTCTCCTGCGCCGTCGTCCCGACTGTTCTTCCCAATGTGGAAAACGCGTGGAAATTCTGTGGGACGCGCGCGTTGACAGGGTTTGCGCAGCAACGTATGTTTGTAAGGTTTCGAGGACAGCCGGATTCGCTCTAGTAGCGAGTCCGTCTAGAACTGAAGGCGCGCCGCTCAGGCGGAAGGCGATTCGGTCTTTGACAACTCGGTTGAACGTGCCAGTCGTGAGAGAGCGGATTCGGGCATAAGTCCGAAACGATCTCACAAGATAGACCACCGTGAACTTCTACTTGCTGTTCGGGATTCGTCCTGAAGAGCGAGGCGGAGGCTGAATGGTGGCGCCATCCCGCGCTGTTGAAACCAAGGTGACTTTTGCCGGTTGTCTTGGATGTGCGGCGATGGCAGTCTGCCAACTACCCGTCGGCAGACATCAGGTTTCAAACGAGAGTTTGATCCTGGCTCAGAATCAACGCTGGCGGCGTGCCTAACACATGCAAGTCGAACGAGAAAGTGGAGCAATCCATGAGTAAAGTGGCGACCGGGTGAGTAACACGTGACTAACCTACCTCCGAGTGGGGAATAACTCCGGGAAACCGGGGCTAATACCGCATAACATCGCAAGATCAAAGCAGCAATGCGCTTGGAGAGGGGGTCGCGGCTGATTAGCTAGTTGGCGGGGTAACGGCCCACCAAGGCGAAGATCGGTATCCGGCCTGAGAGGGCGCACGGACACACTGGAACTGAAACACGGTCCAGACTCCTACGGGAGGCAGCAGTGGGGAATTTTGCGCAATGGGGGAAACCCTGACGCAGCAACGCCGCGTGGAGGATGAAGCCCCTTGGGGCGTAAACTCCTT